>JAABUI010000147.1_pt1 | contig 99890 bp, 111 predicted proteins | sample 5559111 | NCBI WGS metagenome assembly JAABUI01 (sample SAMN10711870, study PRJNA513365) | rock metagenome | isolation source: Antarctica rocks | place: Antarctica: Victoria Land, Buttleship Promontory | reverse complement strand
AGCTTATGTTCTCCTGAGTCATATAGATAGCCGGCTCTTCCCTTCTAGATACTTTCCTTCCTTAGCATTTATATACTCGTTACATTACACCCATATGACTCGCTCTATGCTGGCCCCTAACAATAAATAGCGAACAGCGAATTCTTTCTTTCTACTGTGTTTGCCTGATGAGTGAGTGTTAGATATTCACGCTTTTTGGTTATTGATTATCATTGATTGTTGATTACTGTAAAAAAAATATTAATACCTATAACCTACCATATCATTCATACATACATACATACACACATATCCTTGAATATGTATTTCAGCACAGTAAATTTCGCATTTTCAACCTTTTTTCCCCTTTTTCCCCTTTTTTCCTTTTTTTTTGAAGGGGGGGGGGCTGGAATTCTGATCACAAAAGATTCATGCGACGTACGGTACGACTATTTATTTTGGGTGATGGAAAGTTCGCAGCTGTGGAGGTGGGATTGGAAAAGGGGTTTTTTTCCCCGTGGGGTTTGGTATGGAGGTGAGGTGGGTTTTTGTTTGCTGTGAGATTGATGTTTGTGTGTGAACGGTAAGATGCGGGGGGGAAAAGATTGTTGGAAGGGTGGATGCTGGGGTTTGGTTTTGGGTATTTTGGGGGGCGGTGGGGGAGGGGGAAGGAAGATTTGTGTTTATGTTTTTTTTTTTCCGGGTTGGAGAAAGATTTTCGAGCGCACCTTTGCTTCAGATTGGTTCTTGGTACTACGGCAGGGGGGGATAAGAAGTTGTAGGATTATGACTGCTCGATCAATGAAAATTTATTGAATTGAACTGTATATCGAGCAGTCACGAGGGTGTAAACATAAATTGACGAGGTTACTACCAGTGTAATTGGCTGCTGATATCTTTGGGAGATTCAAATTGCAGAGATTGTTGATTTGGGATGTAGACGAGGTAAGGAAGCGTTGGGAAAAGCTGGTGGTAGTATTTGCCGCTGATGGTTCTGTGGCTTTTGTCCTATCCTGGTGCGAGGTTGCGGAGGATTGGACGATACTACCAGGGAAGCTATGTTATAGCGCTTATATCGGTATCTCTAGGATACTTTACCGTAGCCATAACGGTGAGCAATCAATCCAGAGCCAGAGACATCTTTTATGTCTGTGTCTCGCGTTTACAGCATGTACTTATAGTACCACATGGCAGCTACCACTACTACAACCGCAGCGACAAATGGCGCAATCTTCTGCATCGCAAGCACCGATGTCTTCTGCCACACCACAGTGTGCATTTTGATGATATTGTCTGGTTGATTGATACAAGGATAGGGCTCTTCTTTTGGGACCGGCTTGCCCAGGAACGTGCAAAGCGGCTCCCATCCCTGCTGAGGCTTGTACTCGAGCAGCTGGTTCTGAGGTACCACCTGCCGAACATGCTTGTATTGGTTTCGATAAGTTTGGCGGAGTTTGTCGCGGTCGTTCTTGTTGCCTCCGATCCAGATGTCGAAGATGTAGTTTAGGGTTTTCCAGTACGGCCCAGCCACTTCCTACGTATTGTATCAACGGCATTGCAACTTGTGTTGGCCGAGAGCTCAACCTACAGGTTCAAAAGGGGTGACGTAGTACATTGACCACCAGCTGAAAAGCACGTAAAAGGTTCTGTTCATTGAAGTCATCCAGCTCTCAATGTCGCGTTCAGTCAGAATGACTTTCGCATTGGGGTAAGCGGCGAGAAGCTCGTCGATGAACATGTTACAAGGGATATCGGTGGTGGCCTACATATCCTTTAGCCGTCAAGACCCATAAGCAGTGCAATTCCAACAATGACGAGAAATTTTCAGGGAGATCTTCTCACGCTGTAATCTCCAAGCAACTTGTCAAACTCTACTCGTTGATAAGGTACTCCCTCCTTGGCATACTTGGCTCTGAGAGTCTCAAGCCAATATTTCATTGCTTTGGTGCGGTATCCTTCTATCATGTGGTATGATTTGTAGCCAAGCTTCTGGAGAGCAACTTGCATTGCTGGAAACGCTCAGCTGTATGAATGAGACAGGACCTGGAGCAAAACAAACACATCGTCTCAGTTCGGGAAAAGTCAAAAGCCAGGACTTGCATCTCTACAGGTCGCGGAGAGATCGAAGCAACCTCGTCAATGAGCCTGCGCCCATTTGCAGGCATTCTCGACGGCCAGATGATCGGATTGTACCGCTGCGAATGATTCGTGAATCTGCGATTTTGAAGTGTCTAAAGATCACTTGAAAATGTTTCTGATGTGTTTGTAGGTGTGAGGCTACAACTAGCTGTAGCCCTCGAGAGACGTAACATGGTAGGGTAAGGTTGGTAACCTTAAAGGTATGTGCTCTACCGATCCATGGTCGTAAGAAACAATACCACATGCAAGCCTTGACACAGGCCGCATTGATCACGGTGTAGTGGTACGTTGTAGTTGTTTCCGGTTATCATTATTGCCTGAAGTATGTCTGGTGAGAACCAATCGGAGCAAGCGAGCATTATAGTCGGGAGGTCTTGGGGGCGCAACTTATCGGCGCACATTGCGGGCAGCGTCACTTTTACTAAGCACGAAATCTACTTCCATTTAGGTGTAGCTTGCTACCAAATACATGTAGATTCCCCACCATAAACTGATTTATTCTATTACGAATGCCGATTCAATAAGCCTCTTTTGTTGAGACTCTCTTTCATTCAATGTTGCTGCCGTCATCAAATTAGGCTTAGATCTCTTCCTCATCGGCTTCGAAGCCACTACCTTCAACGTAGATTCTCGAGAGCGACGTCTAGACTGAGACTTCTGCTCTCATACAGTTGTTTTCTTCACTGCACGATCAGATTTGATTGTTCTAGTCATCACAGATGAGACGAAAGAGAGTGAAGGTTCGTTGAAAGTTGTAGTAGTAGTAGTAGTGATCGATGTGAGATTTTTACTACCTTTCGATCTATCTCGAAGCTTGAACGTCATAATGACGAAGAATGAAGCGAAGAGTGAGAAGAGATTCGATGACAGTGAGACTGTAGTCTCACTGTTCTTCTTCTTTTGTTCATTTCTTTGCTTAGCAGTCTCACTGTTTTTCTTCTTTTGTTTATCTCTTTGCTTAGCATCTTGCTCAGCTGCTTTCGCTGCAATCAAAGCTTGAGCATTGACTCTATCATGTTTCTTTTTTTGACGAAGCTCAGCTTAAACTTCTTTTCTTGTAGAAGATGACTTTAAAAGCATCATGAAAAGTCTCTGACTCATCTTCTGCAGCTTCTCGTGTGTGACAGTCACGTTGACATGAAAGATAGACAGCTGATTGATTAAAAGATTAATCTGCTGACGTAATAACTTCTGATGCAGCTTCTGCAAGCTGACTGCTGCATGAAGAAATCTATTCTTATCAACATCGTGATATTTTATTGAATTTGCATCATTCAAATTGATGAAGTCATTGTAATATCTAGTCTGTCAGTTGCTCAATGCTATAGAAGATTCATTTAATCATCAATAAAGATGAAGAAGCGATATTGAGATCGAAAATTCTTGTATGCAAGCGCGTAAAAGATAATGTCTGCAGAGAAGTTCATATTTAATGTAAATATCACAGTCACATGAATCTGCAATGATTGACTGAATAGTGAGCTTCTTGACTGCTATTCATTCAGAATTGATCTTTTCTAGAGCTTAAATAGTCACATGATTCACAAGCAATTAAAATGCTTCAAAATCAACGACTCAAGATTTATCTATACAAGATCTCTCATCAATCTCATGAATGAAGTGATATCATAACTTCAGCTTGAACTTCATGAATCTAATGATGTTCTCTAAAGACATTTGAGAGTTCATGATGATCTTGAGAATAGAATGAAGACTTTCATTTCGCTGTGAAGTCACTGCTTCAAGATTATGATATCATCATGTATAACATAAAATCATCTATCTTTTCTTGAAGTATCAGTTGATTCAGAAGTAGTCTCGATCAAACGAATGTAATAACGTCAACAATGCTGCTCAATTGACTTACAGCTCAGTAGTAGTACTGAATTTCACTCACTGTCATGTAGCATTCTTGATCTTTTCACAATGCTCAAAGAAGTAGTCGACTTTGAATTTAACTATTCATGCTTGAATGTTTTTGCAGACATGTCAATTGCATAGCTGAAGCTGAACGTCAAGCATAGATATAAATAGCGAAGTCATCAATTTCTTGCTCTGATCGACTATAATGATTCATGAAAACAGGCAGTCATTAAATAGTTCTTTGTGCATATATTGAATAAAGAAATTGAACGTCTCTTTGAATTCTGATATGACAAACGAGAAGCAGACTGAAAAGATCATTGTTGTGTTAATGATATTTACAGTCATGAAAAGAAGCATCTTCAATGCGTTGATATTGAAGATAGCATCTGTTTTCATCATGAAGTCGCTTATAAATCTCTTAGATAATTCTCGCTGATAGTTATTCAATAGAAATATCTGCTCAATATTCTTTTGAATCGAAATGTCAACGTCATTTAGCATATAGAAATATCAAATTTGAACGATGAACATTGAATTATTGAAACATTGAAGTAGTTCTGTGATGATTTTCTTTTTGAATCAAGTAATAAAAGATATCAAATTGTAGTACTGCTTTTTAAATAGATGAAATTTCTGATCGTAGTTCTTGAGAATGTTTTCTAGCACACGCTCAGAAGCTTGATAAGTAAGCTTGCTTAAGCAATTTGTTTTGATCAATTCAATTGTCTTTGTCTGCTTCAACTGATGCTTTTTATGACTATCGTAGAAAAAAGAATTGATGACAACATCATGACTATGAATCTGATCTTGTACTCTCATTATTCAGATTTTATTCTCGTCATCGTGATCAACAGATTGATAGCTGATAAAGCAACGTCATTTGCAATGTTTGACTTTGATCTTAGTGAGTTTCTGCTTGCGATTCGTACTTTCATCTTTGCTAGCATGATCATCGAGCATTCGATAATTTTTGGTATCGATCTTGTGATGTATGCATGAATAATTTCTTCTGTCTACTTTGCAGAATTCGATGACTATCTGAAATCTCTGACTGAAAGCGTAGTTTTGTAGTCTTTCATATGTCTCACTAGATAGAAGTATTTCCGGCTCGATGCACGTTTCGATCTCGTGCACATCTCACTTTACTACTTTCATCTTTCTTCAAAAATCAATTACAAATTCAATATGACTTCAATTGAGGCAGCGCTTGCAGATCTAGCTTTGCAAGACTCATTTAACTACATTGCAACTGCAAAGAAATTCAATATCAATCGAAGCACGCTGTCGTGACAACATAGAAATAAAACGATCTTCGTGAAGAAAAGCAAGCAAACGACGTCAATTCTTTCGAACCAACAAGAAAAAGAGCTTATTCGCTATATCAACAAGCTTATCAAGCGTGATATATCTTCTCTCAATGTCATGATTCGCGTTTTTGTGTATAATATATCTGAAAAACAGTCAGGCAAAAACTGATCTTATGAGTTCGTTCGACGTCATTCAGATATACTGCAGTCAAAGTTTCTACAAGACGCTGATCTAGAGCGAAAGAAAGTCAATAATGCATATCAATATCAGCTTTATTTTGATCTTGTAAGTGTCTTCATTACGTTTAGTTTCATACTAATATAAGAATAGATAAAGCAAAAAATCGAAGAATATGAGATTCTTTCTTCAAACACATACAATATGAACGAAAAGAACTTTCTACTTGAACTTCTTCAAAAGATTCGAAGAGTCTTTAGTTTAAAGCATCTTGACAGTGACAAATTGCTGAGTGCTGATCAAGACGACAATAGAGAATGAATTATCTTGATTGCAATCATTTGCATGAATATGACTCATATATTTTCTTCGATCATTTATCAGACGATATCAGACAATATTCAGAACAGCTGACTTACTGAATATGATCTCAAAGAGCAATTCTGCTTCTTTGCTTTCTTCGCTACTGACTGAACTAACGATGAATTGATCTACTTTTGACTCACTATTGTATTTAATCGAAATACGAGATCAAAAGTCAGAAATTCACATGATTATCATCTTCTATTCGTTGATGAGCATGACAGTCATATCAACATGAAGTTTCTTGACTGATGTGAGCAGAACAAGATGCTCGTGACTTTATATTCTTCTCATTCTACGCATCGTCTTCAATCTCTGAATGTCAGCTTATTCAATTCTTTGATCAATTACTACTCGCAAAATCTGAACGACTGAATCTTTAAGAGTCAAGAACTTTCTCGAATATTGAAAAGAGACTTCTTTGATCTATTTTGATCTGCATATCAAGCTGCTTTCACGTCTGTCAACATCAAAAGTGAATGAGAAAAGACAGAATTGCTGTCTTTCAATTCATCACAGATCATAAAGCAGATTAAATCAAACGCTAGATCTGTTTCAAGTCATTCTTCTTCTTCAGCATTGTCAGAAGCTGATTGAAGAAAGATTCAATGATTAATGAAGTCAGTTGTAGAAGAAGCAATTGATTCGCAAGCTCATAAGTTGAACAATATGATTGAAAAGCTTACTACAGATGTTGCTCTTCTGAAAGCAGAAAATAAAGATCTTCGATGAACAGTACGTATTGAGAGAAGTCGCAGATGACGTGAAAAGTCTTTATTTGATGATTTAGAGATTAATGATGAGACAAAGAAAATGTTTTTTAGTTCTAATAAGATTCAGGCGACTCGTGATCATCAAATTCAAAGAATCGAAAAGAAACAGCAAGCTGCTATTCAAAAGACGAAAGAAAAGAAACAACGAAAGCTTAGAAAGCTAGAGAAACAGCGTTTAATAGCTGAAAGAAAGATGAAATGAGAAAAAAAGAAGACGAAGCGAGAGAAGAAAGCGAAGCGAAAAAAGAAGCTACGAGCGAAGAAATTAAAGCAACGACGTCTAGTTCAGAAGCAAAAGCTGAAGGCTAAAGAGCTTCAGAAAGAGCAAAAGAAGAAGTCTAAAGAGATGAAAGTACAGCAATTCACTGATTTTGTTGCTATTGAGAAGGTGAAAAGAGAGTCAAGTCAAATCAGATCTACGCGAGCTGAAAGGCAATTCAAAGCTTCTAAGCGATTTGATGATTGATTTTTATAGCTTGAAAGCTTCATATAGATATCGACAACTCTCTATATTAATTGCAATTTGATTCTATGAATGGTGGTTGAATAATAATAAAAAAAGTATGGGTTGCTAATCGGGTTTAGGGTGTGCACGGGACCGGAACGTGCATCGGGCCGAGAATACTTCTATGTCGAAAAGCTCGCCGTCAGCAGAAGATTCTAGGTGAGCCGAGGATATTCTATCGATTGTTCGCTGAATGATGAATATGAGGCTAGGGTTCAGATTGGGGTGGGATTGCCATACGATAGGCATGACGACGGCGACGTGAATGTAGATAGATAGATAGATAGATAGGTAGATAGGTAGATAGGTAGAGCGTAGTTTTTTGAGGGGAAGGTTGGTGAAGCTCGGAAGGTGGGCGAAGCTCGGAAGTCATACTGAATGAGCGGTGTGATAGGTAATCAGTTTATGGTGGGGAATCTACATGTATTTGGTAGCAAGCTACACCTAAATGGAAGTAGATCCCGTGCTTAGTAAATGTGACGCTGCCCGCAATGTGCGCCGATAAGTTGCGCCCCCAAGACCTCTCGCATTATAGTCGCGCGCTTGGGATGCGTTCACCCGCGTCACCAAACCATCATATTGCGAGAAGCTATCACCTCGACACTTTTCTTTGGAGTGAAATCATCTTGGTAAAACTGGTAAACTTCGATAGTTTGCCTGGTGGTCCACCAAGATCTGTTAGGTTGCGGTATAGCTATGCTGGAAGAACACATACGGAACAGCATCGAAAGGCAACGGTCTGTCCGATAGGGCCGCCTGTCATCCTTCCCGTTCTTAGGTTGTTTGCCCTGCCACAATATGGGTGGACCGATCCGTCATGAAATGTACACGGTAAAAATCAGTTAAAATATAGTAGTATCACTACGCCTTCGTCGCCTACAGAGCTCAGCTTTGTCTGACGATCATTTCGCATCTTTGTAGAATGCCATGCATTCTATAAAAAATAAAACGAAAATTACCCACTTATGTATGATGCTGTCTTTCTGCCTGATCCATAAACACGTGTTGCTTAGATTTCATACTGTCTTGAAAGCCTGGGCCTTTGACTCGATTTCGCCATCTGTTCCTCTTCGCTATTATGATCACAATGTCGAGGGCCAATCCAGTATCACTATATCACAGGAGTGTTTTTATTGAGATAGAGAGGAGAACACCTAGAGATCAAGAACCTACCTTCTACCCTTCTTTACGTAAATACCAAATCATTTCCTTTGAATACAATCCTTTCGCGTTGAAATACAGGAAACGTGGAATTTACCAATTATTAATTACGGGCAGCTAAGTTTTGTATAATCCGCAGACGATCGTACCCCAACTTGCATATGCACGCTCTAAGAATTTGAAGCTGTTGTACGGCGTAGAATGGATGGCAATCATCGTTCATCCGCACGTTCAAGAATTACGTCTTGGGTAATTCGCAATGCATCCGAATGCACGATCAAGTTGGATCCTTCGCGATGATACACCGCCTCAACATATCATGGGCCAGGTGTTTGGAACCAAGAACCTCTGCGCACTTAGACCACCCACTAAGCAATGCCTCCGAATAGAGCCGACAAGCCATGGCAGGGAAGACAGATTGTTATCATTGATTAACCCTATCTGTCTCTCACCTGTACTGGGAACTTTATTCTAAGCTACGGTACCGATAAATGTATGTCCTATCAAGCATTTTTATGGAATCTATGCTCAACCTACTAATCCAATACATACGAGAACAAATCTTTCCAAGTGACGCGCCATCGCGATGGCTAGCATTATCGCTCACGGCGACGACCTCCTTCATGTCACTGTGGCGATGATGGTCTTGACGATTCTAGCTGTATTCCTGCGATTCTTGACCAGGGCTCGTAGTAAGGCGTCATTTGCAGGTGACGATTGGTGGGTTGTTGCAAGTCTCGCTGTCTTTATCGTCTACATGAGCCTTCAAATTCACAGTAAGCGGTTTAACCACCTCCAGGACCTTTACTAAGAAGTATATAGGCCTAAACTCCGGCGCTGGACGTCCAGGAAAACTACCTTATCCTGTTGTGGAGGGAATACTCAAGGTAGCTTTGGTCCCGAACTACATTTGAAAAGCATAGACTCATCGGTTTTTGTTGAGTAGACGCTGTACATAGCTTTACCTTTCTCTGTCGCGACAACTGCTATGGCCAAACTGTCTGTCCTCTGCCTTTATCGCCGAATATTCTCTACTCCATCCTTCCGTCGTAGCAGCTTAGTTGTCGGCTTCTTTGTCGTTTGTTACTGGATTGCGTCCACTGTTGGTGGCTGCCTTTGGTGTCAACCACCCTCAGGGGTTTGGGACAGGCGGCATCCGGCCAAATGCTTCAATTTTGCGGCCTTTTTCCTTGGTACCGAGCTCCTCAACTTGACCCTGAATATCGTTATGTTGCTTTTGCCTTTGCGAGTGATTCGCGACCTTAATATGGCAGCATCCAAGAAAATCCAGCTATCTGTGGTGTTTCTCCTCGGCGGACTGTAAGTTAACATCTCCAATATCACATCCAGAAGAGCTCTCCTGCTAATTAGTAAAGTGTCCTGGTCGCGGGTATAGTACGAATAGCAGTTATTTATAGAGCAGGCTCCAAAAACCGTACGGATGCTGCATCAGGCAACTTTGTCAAATCTGCTGACCTCATGCTAGTTAGCACAGGCGGTGACCTTACCTGGGCTACGATCGAAAACGGCCTTGCTATCATTTGTGCATGCTTGCCTACCTTTCGACCGCTCCTTTCGGGTAATACATTGGTTGCCTCTACTTTGAATAGCTGGTATAATTCGCTTCCCAGCACCTCTCGAGGATCTCAGTCCAAGCAAAGCGGTCACACAGCAAGTGTCCATAATGACGACCGCCGCCAACTCAAACGGTATAATCAGATCGAGGACGGAACGCAGGATGATATTCATCTTACCAACCTGGTGGGAGGGTCTCGTACTGGCGATGATTCTGTAGCTGGCAAAGACTTTTCCCTCAACTCTATCAAAGTTAAGCATATCACTGAAGTAGTGTAACAAGTTCATCCATATATTTCTTTTTCAGGGATGGATAATAAGAGGAATTCATACCGAATTTGAAAGGGCCAAGGAAGTCTGGAAAGATGGTCTTTTTGCTTTTATGCGATAGAGTAAGAATGGGTTCTGATTCTCTAATAATGACTTAAGTCCTGGTTGCCATGATTGTATTGAAAATCCAATTAATACTCTAGGTAGCAGGGCAGGCTCGACAACAGTAGTCTAAGTACGTTATCAATCTTGACAATGATCTCTGACCAGAACCTAGTTTGAACGAAATCCCCACGATATGACGTTCATCAAGAAACAATGCTTTGACTGAAAATCTAGAATAACGTGGGTGGAATGTTTAATTGTTATGTCAAAAGATGAGGTAGTTACTCGTAGCCCAAGTTTTCATGCCAAATGATGCTACCATCCGGACAGCGCTTTGTCGATTACGGTCCTAATCGCATCCACCATCTTTGACGTGATATATTTCGATGCCAGAGGTACTTCATGACCACCACCATGTTCAGAAAGCTCTCTTGTTTGTGCACAGCATAGATCGTACATATTCAGGCTGTCCTGTAGGGATGGGTCTTTAGAACCCATAATGATTGCAGTCGGGATTCGGATAAGTTTGCCGTCGACTTTTGCGTCCAGTCTTCTGGCTTCTCCACGCCGAAGCAACTGACACTAGCTTGATTGTGCTATACTGGCTGAGCTATCATAGTAGCGACAAGAGACGCGCCTTGTGAAAATGCCATCACTGCATCGAACGGTCCTTCCGCTTTGATGTAAGGATCCAGATCTTCAAGGGCAGAACGATAACTGGCTAGAGAGTCGATCTTGAAGTAAGAAAAACACTTCAACTGATGACTTTGGAGGACTTTGTCGACTCCTGCACTGCATAAGCTGAAACTTAATCTTGCAGCGTTACTCCAGTTGAGCTTAGACAGAACCCCTCACCAACATCGACCATAATACAAGACTTACCGGATTCTAGAGGCCAGGGTGTTGATCCTTCGACAAATACAAAATCATGTTGGTCACCTAGTTCATATCGTATAGCCGCTCCGGACACGGACAGAAATTGTGGTGAGTAGGAGTACTTCAAACTAATCTGTGTTGGTATATCTGCTAGTCACCCGTTTGCATTTCAAAGATCTTATGTTCATGTCAGCGGTTGCTAGATGCAAAGACACGGAGCCTAGGGGTTTACATAAAGAAGAGAAAGAAAAGAGACGCCGGACTTGATAGTGATACGGTACCACTACCTTAGGAACGATGAAGAAGAAGGCGGGGAATATAACTCTGCCTTACCTAGGTAGTTATTGGTATAGAAAGCGCATAATTGGCGGATGAAAGCTAGTAGTAGTTTATGGTCGTAGGAAATGAGCTGAACTAGTCACGTCCGCAGCTCCGGAACTCTTCACGGTTGAGGTAAGATGATGTTTGTTGCCCTATGATGTGGGGAGAGCAGTAAGGGAACTTTAAGATACTGAATATATATAGGTAATGCAACTGACCCTGTGTGCCAGTCGCTTGTCGGCTGATTCACCAGATTGGGCCGGAAAACATGAAGACGCTAACAGCCCTATGGGAAAGGTCGGTTTACTGGAAATCTCCTCTTCAGCCCACAGAATAACTACTGTACTCTATCCGACATTGTCACCCTCTTACTCTGACCCTTGACCCTAGCCTATTGTGTGCCTTGGAACTCTCCACATTTGAGTGGCTAAAGATTCGCGATGCTCAGTGGCTGTACAAAGCATGAGTCGATGGCGCATTGTGCTGAAGCTACCATGCAAACGGTGGAGCGCCGTCACGGCACTGCCTCTGCTTGCCGTTATGCTAAATGCTATGGAGTTACACGAGGCCGTATAATTTGTTGATCCTATTTGATCCTGATAGTGGAGGATCCGTGAAGGTCTAGAGCTTGCTGGGTATGGACGAAGATTCTACTCCTGGGCGAGATAGGCACGGATGTCTCCTGGGGGTAGTCAAATTTGGACAGGGAAATCATTATGGTCCTACTGTACTCTAAGGCCCATTTCGATATATTACGTTACGTTGCCACCCCAAGATGGGCTTCTGTGCCACATATATCGAGGTTGAAGGTCTACTAAGTCGAACCGCTCAGCCTGAAATACTCTACTTTTCTCCTAGTCTTAGGCTTTGTTTCCCAAAGCCATCGTGTGCTGTTACATTTCTCTCGCAACTCAATACGAATGGAGCTACCAAGCGTTGTCCCTCGTGGCTTTCCGTTTGTCCCTAGCGGTGGAGTTACAACCGACGATGAAAAGGAGAATTTTACTCCTAGGCACTGCGGTTCAGATGGCGATGTTCCTGGAAGGGATCAGACTGAGCCGATAGCCGTTGTTGGGTTTTCTTTAAAATTTCCCCAGGAAGCAACTTCATCAGAAGCATTCTGGCAGATGTTGATGGAAGGAAGGTCTGCCAGGACCAGGATTCCGTCAAACAGATTCAATATAGACGGGTTTTACCATCCCGACCCCCAAAGACAAGGCAGTGTGAGATTCTCTCATCGTGCAACGCCAGAGCTAAGAGCGTTTTGATTGAGCAGGTCTAACCGATTAACAGTTGAGCGTCAAAGAAGGCCACTTTCTGACGGAAGATGTTACCGCTTTCGACGCGCCGTTCTTTTCTATTACTCCCACAGAAGCAGCCTCAATGGATCCACAACAGAGGGGATTACTAGAAACTACATATAGAGCTTTTGAAAATGGTAGGTTCACCGCATGCTTCGTGCCTAATGATCCAGCTTATAGAGATACAGCGGGTGTGTCATTGGAGAAGGCTGCTGGCTCACGAACATCTGTCCACATTGGAAGTTTTACCCATGATTGGAATTACATCCTCACTAGGGATCCGTTGATGGATGTGAAATACAAAGCCACAGGAGTAGAATTCTCGCTTTTGGCAAATCGCCTTAGCTGGTTTTACGATCTGGTTGGGCCTAGCATTTCACTAGATACAGCGTGCTCTAGTAGTCTGATGGCCCTGCATCTTGCATGTCAAAGTTTACGCACCCACGAGTCAAATATGGTAAGTATAATGCAATTCCGCTGTATCTACAGAATCGCTAATATAATGTAGGGCGTCGTTGGGGGTGCCAACCTTATTCTTGATCCAGAAACCATGATCAGTATGGCAAATTTCGGTATGCTCTCGCAGGACGGCAAGTGTTACAGCTTCGATCAGAGAGCCAATGGCTATGCCAGAGGTGAAGGGTTTGGTGTTGTCATTATCAAGCGCTTGTCTGATGCTCTTACTGACCGTGACACAATCCGTGCTATAATTCGCGCTACAGGAGCCAACCAGGATGGGAAGACAGCCGGCATAACCCACCCTAGTGGGAGCGCGCAAGAAAGGTTGATTCGGGACACCTACAGAGAAGCCGGCCTTGCGCTGAAAGCAACGAGGTATTTCGAAGCCCACGGGACAGGAACCAGAACTGGCGATCCAATCGAAGCGAGCGCTATTGCAGCCGCGTTCCATGACCAGCGACTTCAGGGCGACCCCTTATTCATTGGTTCAGTCAAATCAAATCTTGGTCATCTCGAAGGAACCAGTGGCATTGCCGGCTTGATTAAAACCATTCTCGTTTTAGAGAAGGGTCTGATACCTCCAAATATTTGGTTCGACAATGCGAATTCCAGAATCCATGAAGAAGACTGGAATATAAAAGTACATTTGCAGCCCTCTTCTTCTAGATTACTACTTACTGGGGTATCTTAGTTTCCAGTCAAACCAAGCCCTTGGCCGAATTGTGGGCTTCGAAGAGCATCTGTCAATTCGTTTGGATTTGGTGGTTCCAACGTTCATGTTGTGCTTGACGATGTTCTCAATTACCTTGAGATTCGGGGTTTGACGGGCAATCACCGCACTTCAGAAGTCTCACAAGGCTCTTCAAACGCATGTGAACCTCTAACCAAATTGCAACTTCAAGAACAGACTAACCAAGAATCTTTGTGTTTGTCACAGCCAAAACTTTTTATTTGGTCTGGGGCCGATGAAAGTGGGTTGCGAAGTCTCGCTTCTCTGTATGCTAAGCATCTTTCCTGGTATTCAACTGTGCGTGCCCCAGAAAAGTACTTGGAGAATCTTGCTTATACTCTTTCAAAACGGAGCTCATTGCGCTGGAAATCTTGTATTGTCGCTAGCTCGGTCAGAGAGTTGCATCAACTTCTAGAAGAGGGCCTGTCGACAGTCACGCGTTCAACGACTTCCCGTAAGATTGGTTTCGTCTTTACTGGACAAGGAGCACAATGGCACGCAATGGGCCGGGAGCTCTTAAATTTCCCTGTATTTAGGGACAGCCTTCTTGATGCCGAATCGCTTCTGGATCGTCTAGGCTGCACGTGGCGCTTGACAGGTATGGTTTTTATATTTTTATAAGTAAGATAGACTTGACACCATGTAGATGAATTTTCGAGGGAGCAAGACGTCAGCAATGTGAACAAACCAGCTTACAGCCAACCAATGTGCACTGCCCTCCAGATCGCCTTTGTCGATCTCCTGCTTAGCTGGGGTCTTTTTCCTGCTAGAGTGATAGGGCATTCTTCTGGGGAGATTGCGGCTGCGTTTTGTGCAGGAGCAATATCCAAAACTTCGGCCCTGAAAATAGCTTTCTTCCGAGGTCGACTCGCGGCTAGACTTGCAGAAGCCTGTGGAAGCCGAGGAAGCATGATGGCTGTCGGTTTGTCACAAGACAGTATCGAGCCATACCTGAGCGCCCACGGCCATCACGAAGAACACGGTGCCACAGACGTTGTTGTCGCCTGTGTGAACAGCCCCAAAAACATTACCGTAAGCGGTAGGGAAGAGCACATCGACGCACTGAAAATTATCCTAAATCGTGACGGCGTGTTCACGAGAAAGCTACATCTGGGTGTGGCTTACCACTCTAAGGCCATGGATGAGATTGCTGTGGAGTACCAGACATTAATATCAAACATCAGAACTGGACAGCCGATCTCAGATTCCCTTATTATGTTTTCATCAGTGACTGGAAAAGGAACATTAAATGATGAGACCAGGAAGTGTGAATACTGGGTCGAAAACATGACCTCTCAAGTCAAGTTCTCCGAGGCTCTCACAAATCTTTGTTCACTCTCTTCAAGATCTGTCCCAAAGAAACTTAGAGGCCATAAGGATACTGTCATAATAACTGATCTACTCGAAATTGGACCCCACTCTGCTTTGCGAGGCCCCATTCGGGAAATCCTAGAAGCTCATGCTGACAGCCAAAGTATTACTTACAGTTCAATCCTTAATCGAAATGTATGTGCCGCTACCAGTGTTTTGTCAGCTCTCGGACGTCTCCATTGTCTGGGATACGCCATCGACACTTCAGCTTTGAATGGGTCCAATAAGGGCTATTCCAACTTACAACTGTTGTCGGACCTTCCGGAATACCCTTTCAATCTTGATCAGTCCTATAGCATGGAAAGCAGGTTGTCGAAAAACTTCAGAACTCGCAACATTCCTCGTCATGAGCTTTTAGGGACTCCTGCTTCTGACTGGAACCCACAAGAAGCTAGGTGGAGGCATATCATCCGAGCTAGTGAGCTTCATTGGATCACAGATCACAAGGTCGGTCTTTGTCAGGATCGTCTCAATGTATCAACTGACTGATCTAGGTGAACGGCGTTGAATTATACCCCGCGGCGGGATTTATTGTTATGGCGATAGAAGCTATACATCAAGTGGCTCATGCGCCTCACTTGATTACTGGTTATAGGCTTACTGACGTGAAGTTCACGACAGCACTGAGGAGCTTGGCGGGCTCTGATGAATTTGAAACACAGTTATATCTTCGTCCTCTCGAATCAAGCAAAGAAAATAGCTTAAACGAGTTCCGGATCTGTACCTTGGAGAAGGGACATTGGGTCGAGAATTGCCGAGGCACAATTAATGCGGAGCGTATAACAGAAGACGTCGAGGTTGATTGCGGCAAAGAAGCTAAAGAAGAGCGTCAGCTCTACTCCATGTTGTATGAGACCGGATATAAGAAATGTAAGACGACGATTTCCAGCAAACAGTTGTACGAACGTCTGGAAAAAATTGGTCTGAGCTATGGACCGGCTTTCCAGGTTCTAGATGATGTTCGTTTTGATGGTAGATCGGCAACAGGTAGGGTAAAGCTTCGCCAATGGACTGTTGGCGTGATAGAGAATCACTACCAGAAACACATCGTCCATCCGACTGCGCTTGACGGACTCTTTCAACTTGCCTTCCCAGCTCTAATCCGCGATGTCGAGCGCAATTTACCAACGATGGTTCCAGACCGCCTCCAGAATCTATGGATATCGAGTCGAGGCCTTAGCGAAGCAGGAAGTGAATACGTCCAAGCATATGCCGCAGGTTTCAGTGAAGATATGAGTGCGGATGGTACCTTCATGTTAGCGTTGGATGCAGCATCTAACGAGCCTCTGATCGTGGCTAGAGGGCTTCAGACAGTAGCGGTGGGAGGTCGGCAGTTGTCATCGTTCTCTGACACAGAACGTTGTAGACGACTATGCTACAGCTTCACCTGGAAACCAGATATTGACTTACTTAGTCAACAAGAACTACGGGCCTATTGTAAGGCCATCGAGAATGAGAATTCCGGATTTCCTCTGAACGAACGTATCGAAGACCTAGAATTCATTTGCTTCTCCTTCCTATCAAGCGCATTGGAAGAGCTAGGTTGCATGGATATTAGCAAGCTCAAACCTCATTTTCAGAAGTACGTAGCCTGGATGAAGTACCAACAAGCGAGGTATCAGTCCGGTGAGCTCATACATTGGCGACCTGAATGGGAATTTCTCAGGCAAGATAAGCACTATTTCGAAAATGTCATGCTTCGTTTGAAGACCTCTCCGGAGGGAAGATTGTATGCCGCCCTAGGAACGAACTTGCTGGCGATCCTCGAGGATAGAGTTGACGTTCTTGATCTCTTATTTAGTGGAGAGCTGGCGGCCGATTACTACGAAGAACTTGCGCAACGGGGCTGTGAACTGCTCCGATCATACCTAGAAACACTTACCCACAAAAACCCGTCGATGAGGATCCTTGAGATCGGCGGAGGAACAGGAAGCACTACCAGATCCATCTTGGACATACTAGTGCCCAATAACGACAACGAAACGAGTGTACCGAGATATGGGAGCTACACATTCACCGACATATCAGCCGGATTCTTTGAGAAAGCTACCGTGCGCTTCAAAGATCATGTTGATCGGTTCACGTTCAAAACCTTGAACATTGAGAAAGACCCACTGCAGCAAGGCTTTCTGGAGGAGAAATATGACCTAATAATTGCTTCCAACGTGAGTCAGCAAAAACAACTGACTAGTTCTCCACCTGACTGGGACTACATCATAGGTATTACATGCTACTCCAAAACTAAGTAAAACATTGCAGAATGTCCGGAAGCTTCTGAGACCGTAAGTTATACCATGTTAAACTAGATATGAGAGGCACTTACTTAGACGTACAATGATAGCGGGGGTAAATTGATTCTTTTTGAGCTCTACAACGAAAGGGTCGTTCGAGCCGGGTTCGCATTTGGCCTACTTCCAGGGTGGTGGTTGAGTAAACTGTCTCCTTGAAGCGTGTCCGTGAAAGTATCAATACTGATGAGATATTAGGTGTTGAGGAGAATAGGCGATGGGGTCCTCTCCTTCCATCAGAGGAATGGCACAATGTTCTATGTGCAAATGAATTCTCAGGAACAGATTTGGTTTTCCGCAGCTCGGATGATCCACGTAATCAGATGGACTTCCATCTGGTATCAACGGCCGTGTCAACACCGCAAGTGACCCCCAAATTCCCGAAGGTAGCTGTAATTGTGGCGCCAACTTCAGAGGCGCAGAATGCTATAGCCGATGAGATCAAGTCTCAGTTGGAAATTCTAGGCGTCCAAGAGTGTGATGTGACGAATCTTTCCCCTACGCCTTCTACTCCTTCCGAAGAGAGTTTCTGCATCTTTCTACGCGATATTGAAGAGAATTTTCTTGAGCAGATGAATGAAAAAGAATTTGAAGGGCTTCAGCATTTAGTGAAAGCCGAAATGGGGTTAATCTGGGCTGTTCCGGGCCAGTCCTCCGAAAAACCCCAAGCTGACATTGTAATTGGCCTTTCCCGATGTATTCGTTCCGAGAAAAGTGATATAAGATTTATTACTCTAGCTCTTCAGGATACAAAAGACGTAAAACGAGTAGCTCAACAAATTACAAAGGTCTTTCGAAATACGTTCGACACAATCTCGGAAACGTGCGAGTCCGAATATGAGGAGCGCAACAATTTACTTTGTATCAACCGCGCGGTCGAGAACAATATTCTGAACGAGTTCATCTTCTCAAAGACCAGACCACAAAAGAGTGCGTTGAAGAAATTTGGTCTCAAAGGCCAAGCTTTGAAGCTAGAGGTTGGCTCACCAGGTTTGCTTGATTCCATGGTGTACATTGAAGACCCTGAAGTAAGGGAGCCACTCGCTGAAGATGAGGTCGAAGTCAAAGTGAGCGCCATTGGCATTAATTTCAAAGATATTCTTATCGCTCTGGGTCGACTATCAGAAGGCGGTCTTGGTAACGAATGTGCTGGTGTCGTGACACGTGCTGGAAAAGAAGCAACCAGTTTAAGGTCTGGGGATCGAGTTGTCGTTACAGCTCTTGGCGCATACAAGACTTACGTGCGAAGCAAGGCTCTGACGGTCTTCAAGATTCCGGAAAACATGTCCTTCTCGGAAGCTGCTGCTTTACCGGTTGTATTCTGTACCGCATACCAAGCCCTGTTCGACGTAGCACGCATTCGAGCTGGAGAATCGATATTAATTCATTCTGGTGCTGGAGGCACCGGGCAGGCAGCTGTTCAGCTCGCAAAGCTCCGAGAAGCAACCATCTTCGTCACTGTCGGCTCTGAAGAAAAGAAGAGGTTAATCATGGACCTTTATGCGATACCCGAAGATCATATCTTCTCGAGCCGAGGCATATCCTTCACTCAAGGGGTAAAGCGAATGACGAACAATCGAGGTGTTGATGTTGTTCTCAATTCTCTTGCTGGAGAGAGCCTTGAAGGTTCTTGGAAGTGCCTTGCTCCATTTGGCCGATTCGTGGAAATTGGGAAGAAAGATATTCTCAACGGGAACAAATTGTCAATGTATCCTTTCAACGAAAACCGTACCTTTTCTGCTGTGAACCTTACTCATATGCTAAGCAACCGCCCTGGTGACATTCAATCAATAATGGAAGCCATTTTGGCTTTGGCAAACGACAAGAAAATCTGCTGTCCTTCACCCCTGCATCTGTACAGTAATGCTCGGCTCGAAGAAGCGTTTCGCTATCTACAAGGAGGCCAGAATACAGGAAAGACAATCCTGCAGCTGAATGATGATGACCTTGTCCCAGTGGTACCCAGCTGCAGGTCCAAATACTCCTTCAGAGGTGATAAGACCTACTTGATATCAGGTGGCCTAGGCGGTTTGGGCAGGCTAATTGCCCGTTGGCTGGTCCAGCATAAGGCCGAAAATCTACTCTTATTGTCTCGTTCTGGCACAAGTGGCGAAGAAGCTATCGTCTTCTTGGACGAGCTAAGGGCGACGGGTGTGAACGTCGCAGCCCCAACTTGCGACATAAGTAACAAACAGTCGCTAGCAGCTGTTCTAGAATATTCAGTGAAGATGCCTCCGATCAAAGGCTGCATCCAAGCTTCCATGGTGCTCCGGGTATGTTGAATTAATGTGTTTTAGCCATTGTGTGCCTATGAAATTAATAGAACTAATGGATTGCTAGAATTCGCTTTTTGAGAATATGTCACTGGAGGCATTTGCTTCAGTAATTAGACCCAAAGTCCACGGCTCATGGAATTTACATACGATGCTGCCGCAAGATATGGAATTTTGCATCTTCATGTCCTCGGCATCCGGCATAAGCGGTGTGCGTGGTCAGGCCAATTATGCCGCAGGAAATACCTACATGGACGCCCTGGCTCGTTATCAGGTCTCAAAGGGTCTCAAAGCCACTTCTCTGGACCTTGGGGTGGTCATGTCTTCTGGGTACGTAGCCGAACGTCCAGAAGTCCAGCAAGGACTCAAAGGTCTTGGTTATATTTCGATTCAGGAGGCTGAATTACTCTCAATTTTGGAGTACTATTGTGATCCTTCTCGAGAAGTTCTATCAGACTCACGGTGTCAACTTATTACCGGCCTAGACACCCCTGCTTCGATGCGCGCTCAAAACCTGGAGGAGGCGTACTGGATGTGTAAAAGCCAGTTCAAGATGCTCTACCAAGTTAACAACACTTCCGCAACGAACACTTCACCAAACCCTGAATCTGATCCCGACGTATCAAGTTTACTATCTGGTGCGGGATCTATCGCAAAATCTGCTGATATCATCTCCAGCTCGTTGATGAGCAAATTGTCAAAGGTCCTCAGCATGCCACAAGAGAATATTGATGCATCCAAGCCAATGCATGTTTTCGGCGTTGACTCGCTAATAGCCGTGGAGATTCGCAATTGGTTCAACAAGAAGTTGAATGCCAACGTCACGGTCTTCGATATATTGGGAAATGTGAGTATTTCTCAAGTGTGTTTTGAAGCTGCTGGGAAAATTTGATATTTTTAGCCCTGCCAGTGTGAAATTGCCGCAGTATTCAGATATCAATACACGAGAATCCTCCTGTTCCACTTTCTGCTCGCTCGCGAGTATCATAGGCTCGATCTCGTGTCTTCCTCGCCTTTAAATCGAATGTATTATACCATCTGCTTCTTATCGCGCAATGGTCTTAGCAAAAAGAACTTCCAGCGGGTAGGAAGGTACCCACGGTACCGTAGTACATAGTGACTTTAAGAAGGACTTACGCTAGTAAGATTGGGTATTATTGTAAATCATGCTATCTACTGGTAACAATTAGGAATGCGGCACCTTTACGGAAATACCGCATATGATTTACGATCCTTGAAATATCATCTAATTGGCGCGTCAATATTCCCTTCTCATTTCTCAACCTGTTTGTGACACCATTCAAAAACAAACTTCATACTTTCTGGAGCCAATTGTTCATCATTTGCCGTTCCATTGAAAGAATACCTGCAGCCAAATGCAGATGCTTATAGACTTCATAGCTTCATGTTGATGCAGGAGAATACAGGGTTGGTGCCATGGGCTGACAAGGCGACCCTCCAAGGCTCTTTATTCAGAGTAAACAGTAGATCGCTGCCTAATGGAAAGAACAGCGTTGCGGTTTCGCGAGGAGGGCAGTTGTGACGGTAGATGGCTTGTCCTGGGTTTCTAGCCTTCTATTGTCAGCCTAGATTTCAAGAGTTTTTTGCTGAATGATTTCTAAATCTTTCTCCGCATTGCGTATTACAGCCGCCCTTTCATCGCAGAAGGAGACCGCAATAGCGAGGAGAGAAAATTTGATTCGCACAATGCCCAAACGAAGCCCCGAAACCACTTCATCGGGCGTTGAGGAAGGGCAAATATCGCCACTGCAAGCACAGAGCGCCATTACAAACTTTCTTAGAGGATGGACACTTCATGTGGCAACTACAGGGTGCATTCTCCCTTTCGAGCTTGACATAATGGAACCAGCTGATCTCGATCTGTGGATAGGCTTTGTCAAGCTGTGTTTCTGGCAAGCCTGGAAGTCTCTATTGTATCAACGTCGTTAGTAGCAATCACAGACGGTTTATAAGGATTCGGTCAGAGCAGCTGGATTATCTCCGCCTATATGCTCATTTACACTGGTAGATTGATATCAATAGATCCAAGGGCGGGCGAGCGCTTCGCTTACTGTCTGCTAAGGCTTCTTGATCGTCTGGGCCAAGCTCAGCGACATTGTTGGGCGGAAGTCATCACTTGTATGCTCCCTTGGGCTACTCATTGTCTTTTCTGGAGCATGTGGAGCTGCGAGAACAATGTCGCAACTGTGAGAGGTCTTCGATTCGTTTGTATCCAAGTATTTTCGATGGCTCGCAACATGTCAGGATCATTCTTCGGGCATTTAAAGGTATAGGGGTTTCCCACCTTCCCCATCCCCTTTCCCGCCGCTATCCCTTCCACCCACCCCCACCCCCTCTCCAGCCTCCCCATCTCTTCACACTTCCCTTACCCTTCTATCATCTCTGAATTCTGAAAATCCTAGCTCGAGACGAAACGTAATAAAGATGAGATGTGGTGGAGCGGCGTTTGGGGTGAAAGATGATGGGATAAAATGAAATGGATAAAATGAAACGGATGGGATGGGATGGGATGGGAGGGTGTGAGAGGCGGGAAAAAGAATGGCCAAGACGTGGAGGTGAGGATGGAGACTTTTACCAGTCTCAAACAAGCTCCCCCGTTCTTGGGTCTGAAAACCCATCTTCAGTAAAGCATTTCTAGGAGGCAGATATTGCACACGTAGCAACCACGTCAGAGGACCGAGATGGCTTGTAAACCTGACTGTTATCCCTCTCCATCCTTTTGTTGAAGTAATGATGGGTGTATGCGTTAGAAAGGGGCGACATAAGTGCAGGTTAATTCTGCCCTTCTTTATGTTCGTTTGTTTATTTGTGCGGGTAGCCACGAAGTTGTGCTAGAAGAATCTACACTATAGAAACGGTAGGCCAAGTCCCCCAACTTACCCAACCCCCAAATCCCATCCTAATCATTCCACCCCCCACATAGACCCCTGTGATTCTAAAACCTCATCTCCCCCCCACTCGCCCTCTCCTTCAACGGAATGCCCTCAAACTCCGCAAATCCGAGCGCTAAATTCATATTCTGCTGTGCCTGCGTCGCCGCGCCCTTTAATAAGTTATCAATCGTCACGCAAATCACTACTCTCTTCCCCTCGCTATGGACGCCGAAGCCACCGACCTCGACGCCGTGGGTGCCGCTGATGGCTTTGACGGAGGGGGGTTCGCCGGTAATTTTGACGAGGGGCTCGCCGGCGTAGCGGTCTTGGTAGAGGGTGCGGATGTTGCGGGAGGTGAGGGGGGAGGCGAGTGGGATGGAGATGGTGTGCTGCAGCGAGAGAGGCATACGTTAGCAGGGAGGGTGTTTAAAGAACGTATCGGAAGCTTACGTGGATGCCCTGAAACCAGACGGCGACGTGGGGGATGAAAGCAACGGGGTGACCTAGCTGGGTAGAAATCTCGCGTTCGTGGATGTGATCTGTGAGACTGTAGGGGATAATATTGTTTGTAAGGTTTTCGAGATCGTTTTTGGGGCTCGGCTTTGTGCCTGCTCCTGAATAGCCTGATACGCCAAAGACGGTTGGTTGGCCGCCTAGATGCGGGATTAATGGAGCAATTCCGATCTGAGCTGCGGTAGCGTAACAGCCTGGGTTGGATATTCGGGTGGCTTGGGCAATTTTTGCTCGGTCGACGAGTTCTGGGAGGCCATAGGTCCAAGCACTATCAAACCTGTAGTCTGCGCTCAGGTCTACGATGACTGTCTGGTTGTTGCCGACCTCTTCGATGGCATCGACAAAAGGCTTGCAGACGCCATTAGGAAGGGCCATGACCCAGCAGTCAATCTCACCTTTTTCTTCCATCCGTCGAACGTCATCAGCTGTTAGATTTTCGTAGGTAATATCTCTTTTGTCGTAGCCTTTGAGCTTTTGTCCAGCTAGCTCTCGCGACGAAACATGGCGAAGATCCATGTTGGGATGAGCATTGAGGAGGTTGATCAGCGCTTGACCTGTGTAGCCTCTTGCACCGATAAGAGCGACTCTGGCAGGTTCCTTATTTGAAGAGTTCTTTGCACCAAAAGGGGGGTTGGGATTAGTTGTTGTGGCGTAGGTGCGTGATGAAAGAGCCAAAGGTCTTATCCGATGCTGCCTTGCGCTTCGCCATACATTCGATCTATTCAAACAATCACTCTTCGTCGAGTACGCTCTTGCTTGCTGTGCACGTGGGCCTAGATTCATGGCCGCCCTGGCGGCCTTCTGAAGCCGCGATTCGAGATTGATGTCCCCAAACATATCACGCCCATGCTTTCCAAACTCCAGCATAAGCTCTTTAACCTCATCACCACTTTCGATGCCATACCAAAAAAGGACTTCTCCATCTTTCGTAAGGCTACCCTCTGCTTTGTCGAAGAACCAGGTCAAGTTTTCGTCGTCTGTCTTGACGGTCCACATGAGCTTCGGAAAGTCTTTTTTGATGCTTGCAAAAACGTTGTCGGATACATTGGTAAGCCATCCTGCCTTGGTAATCGTAAATGTAGCCAGGTGAGCTAGGGAAGATCCAGCTTGAGGCGGAAGAACGATAGCCATAGCTTCCATTGGCTCATCAAAATAGGCTTTAAAATCATGCTCACCCAGGCCTTGCACATATCTATCAACGGTCGCTCGAGCATCCAGACCTTCTCGGTCACGGACTAGCACCTCTTTGAAAGCCACGATATTCTCAAATTGTGACAAGCTTGTACTGGTGTGTACTTTATTACCTCTTCGGAGCAGTGTCCCAGCTCCTGTGTCCGTGAATAGCTCTTTCTGTAGATCTGCGGGATGTATGATAGCAACGCTTGACGATCTAGGTAGATCCATCAAAAGCTCTTTCAATTCCTTGATTTTTAGCCTAGTACCGTGCCTGACCCACCACTGAGACATTAACTCATCGTACTCTTCGTCGAGGTTTATCGCTGATATTTTTTCTTGCGTATCACCGTTGAAGAGGCCACCCTTTTCCGACAAGTATACAATCTTCAAGGGTTGAAGAGCTCGAGCCAACTCACCCGCAGCCACATCCGCATTAACGTTGAGTACCTGTCCCTCGGCGCTTTCGGCCATAGAAGTCAAGATTGGAAGGCACCCTGCTCTTATAGCAGCTTCAATTGGCTTTTTGTCAACCTTGTTAATCTTTCCCACGAGGTTGTATTTCTCTTTATCTAGATAGTCTGCAGTAAAGACTCCCGAGGTGATCGGACGTGCTCTTACACCCATATCCTCTAATGCCTCGACCAACTTGAGATTCTCTTCCAGAAATAAAGACCTTGCCAATGCCAATGTCTTCCCATCTGTTATCCGTATCCCGCCTTCAAATTGTGGTTCCACCCCTGCAGCCTCGAGCATTCGATTCAGTTGAGGTCCAGCGCCATGGACCACCACAGGAAAAAGCCCAATATGATTGAGAAAGGCGAGAGCAGACGACAGAGTCTGTAGATGTTCAGTGATAATGGCGCCACCGACCTTGATTACCGCAAATTGCTGGGATTTGACAGAGCTGAAATGAGCCAGGTATTGTTGGACTTCTCTTTTAGACCCAATGTTGCTCAGGAGCTGGACGACAGTTGACCGTGTGGAAAACCGAGAGTCGGCGGGTGAGGAATACTGCCTTTGTGAGTCACTCAACGACGAAGAAGCCACTGGGAGTAATATGTGCCGTGCTGGAGAAAGCTGTGGCCAGGAACGTATATAGGAATTTGCCGGCAGGCAGCAAAGGGCTCTCGCCGCAATCCTAGAACGAAGGCAGAGCATGGCTGCTACTCTTCCTTCTCCCAACATGCGGCTATGGAGGCGGTTTTGTAAAACTCCAGAGGCGGTTGCTTAACCACTCGTGCTCTTCTTCTTGCTTCGTTGCTGGAAAACACAATGTCGGGATCCGATGAGCTGGGGGGGCACGGGCCTCAAGAACCAGGCTCAGCGCCCCATACCAATTATGGAGGAATATCACAGACTGACAGCACACTGCCCAGAAATTTGTATGCCCAAAGGGTGTTCTTAACGATTTTCTTGAACATCCGATTTATCAAGGGGAAAAAGAAAGCTGCGATATCGCAAATACCTTATTTCCCCACTAAAAAAAAGTGACAGAAGCTTAGGTATTCGGCTATTTACGGCTTTGTGGGTTAGCGCTGTCGGCGCCGCACTGTCACACTGTGTACAAGTAGAAATTATAGGGCTAGACGAATCATAGTCACGTGAACATATAGGACTCTGTACATAGATACCATAATGTTTGGATCCCACTTCTCTATTCTGTGCATGCGCGTATATACAAGTTCTCGCATACGTCTAGCGTGTGCGTATGTAACGTCTTGAGACATTTGAAGAGGCTTATAAGTTCGGCTCAGGCATTATTGGCGTATTCCAACGTGGCCTGTGGCATCACTATCCTTGCCACCTGATCTTGTCACTACGTAGCATGCTTGCTAGACCAATGGGCAGAAGCCTCTTCTCCCCCATACTCAAACTTCCAAACCTCTTGAGCACATCACCACCGTATAGTTGTGCTACCCACTGGTAATATGGAGTCATCCCATGCCAATCACCGTGAATCTCGCATTTAGCCTCCGATTTTGGTGGCAACTTTTCCAGTGCATCTTCCACCTCCGACATCCGTTCAACTTTACAAATCCTCGGTTCCCCCAAAAGGTCAGTATACGCGTCCCACAGGGGATAACTCGTTTCCTCGAGGTAGCGGGTATATTCTTCAAGACTCATAAAGGGTTCGTCTTCTGCGGGGACATATGCAGAGCGGCTGTTCGTGTGACTTCCGATTTCGCCATCATTGTAAGCTTTCCTTGCATCCAGATACGATTCCTCCTCGCGCTCGAAGGCTTGCTCAATTCGCTCCATAGGGACTTGATAGGCATCCGCGTGGACAAGGAGTAATGGGATGAGTGGATTTTGGAGATCCAGTCCGCCGAGCTCAATAGGGAAGTAGAAGAAACCATGAGAAATGTCTGTCATCTGGAAACGTTCGGCCACCATTCTCTTTAGATATCCGATGGCACTGTCTTCGATGTCTTTACCAGCAGTGAACAGCTTTCGTTGTATTCGAGCGAATGATTCAATGATCAGGTCTATGTGTTGCTGACCAAGACAGTCGGCTGGCTGCCCAAAATGTGTGGCGAAGAATCTCGAAACATAGGTATTCCACGCTTGAACCCAAGCTAAGACGCTTTTGCAAGCCGATAGCTGTCGTCGTAGTTCTTCTATATGATCGTCGACTTCTTTGTCGTCTATCACCCACTTCCCGGACGCGCTGAGTCTGAGAAAACCCCACTGTACCGAGCCTTTGGGGAGCCCCTCAGCTGTAACAGCAGACTCGGATTTCCCTCTTATTTGGATGGAGCCAGTCTTCTCCGTATTGAGAGATAGTCCCATCACCTCTGTGAATTCTCTGATAGCCTTCCAAGCAGTGATAGCCAATTCGTCTTGACCCCAGAACCACAGGTCATCGTGAAACCTGTAGAGGTTGGTACTCGTTGCCTGGTTGACAGAGAAATCCAGGCAGAACAGAACGGCTTCTCCTAAAGCATCGCTGAGGACATGTTGAATTGGAACGCCATTTCGTCGCACCTGAGTCTGGGCCTCGGGACCATCATGAGCGAATATGATGGATGGTTCTAGGAACTTTCTAAAGAATTTAAGCCATTCTTCTGGTACGCCAAAAAACTCTAGTACGGCAAAGATCGTAGCATGAGGGAGTGATGGTCCAAACCACTTGAAGTCAGATTGTAGGATCGTGAAGGAACCATAGAGGCGGGTGTTGACGAGAGACTCAGTGGTAACCAAGTGAAGAATGGACTGTTTAATGGCAACTGGTGATTTTACCTCGCTGTCCTCGTCTGTGCTTAAGTTACCGTAATCTCGAGGTTTCTCGCTGATGCTCGACGGTAGTTGCGTCAATAAGAAGTCGCGTTGATATTTGGAACGCCTCTCATTCCTGACCGTCGACGAGTTCTCATCGCCTCCACCCAATCCAACCCTTCCTCCTGTTCCTCCGGCTCCCCTCTCGGAATGTGCTCCACGGCTGGAACCAAGAAAGCCTTCTCTTCTTTGCCTAGCTTTCCTGTCGAGCGACCGGAAAGAGGATTGCTTCCAGGCACCAGAATGGAAAAAGTCCATGAATACGGTCTTCAAATGTACAGCCCACATCGTACCGATAAAGTGCAAGAACAAAGCTTGTAAGATCTCTTCATCCATGAAGACACGATACTTCCCGTTGAGGTGCCGTCGCATATCTAGCGGGATTGGGTTGTCACCCCATGACCACGAGTCTATCGCGTCCAACTCCATGTTCAGAACATCTGCCAGCTCAACCAAGACCAGAGGGTTGCTTTGAAACTCAATGATTGCATTCCTTTTGTCACGAGATAGCAAATCCATGCGCAATAACCCCTTGATGCACCATTCCACGACATCGGGGGTAAAGTTTCGTAACCGCAGATTGTCCTTGATGTGCTCTTTAAGGTTTTCCAAAGGCGTCTTAGAGAGCTTCTTGGCCTTTGAAGTGGCGCCGAAAAGGTTTGATAGATAGTCCTTGATGGTAACAGGGTCGGATTTCGTAGAAGTGTTGAACACAATCGATTCCCATTCTGCTCGCTGTTCATGCATTTCCGCACGACCAACCTGCTCAAACGAGTCCTGCGAAGCTGTATCTGACTCTGCGTGGGTAAGACCAACCGATCCTGACACTGCATCATTCGGATGTTCTAGCCACTCCGTGACAAGCTTCCCAAACAGTGAAGCGTATTGGTATTTGCGGGATTGGATATCCAGAGCTTTTTCAAATGTTACCTGCCACTCTTCTAGCAAGCTTGGAGACACTGAATTATCATGGCGAGATTGATTTAGAAATCGTTGCACGTTCTTGGTAAAAAGAACATCCAATACCACCTTGTCTTCTTGTTTGAGAAACCAGTCTAGAAGGAGACAGATTCTCTGAGACTGGCTTAACTCATTTTTAACGTCGTCAAGGAGCGACTTCTTCTCGGATTCGAATGCATCACGTTGGGTTGAGAGAGCTGTGAGCTTGGTGGCTGTTATACGGTGCATCGACTGTGAAAGAGCTATAGAAGAAGCCATGTTACGTGTTGATGGACTATCAGTACGGTACGTAGATTACTTTGTAAAGATGCTTTCAATAAGATACATGGAGGGAATAGCGACAGGTAATCGCTTTGACTGACGCAGAATATGAGACGGAACAGGTGCTTTAGGCCGGCATTCTATGAGTCAGGCAAGAAAGAGTCGTATATATGAAGAACAGTCCGGCCGTAGGATGCTTGTAAGTACTGTAGCCTTGGGTTCAAAGAAGCTTTGGTGCCAGCCCTAGGGCGCAATGCCATCGAACCACTGTCAACGCGAACTCCTGCCACCCCAGGATTACGGCAGCTAACCATATGTAGTATGGATAGTGACTCAGCGTCGCTTATTTGACCCATAGGAAGATTGAGGGGCAAGTTGAGATTCTCATGTGCGGGGTAGCAAGAAAAAGGGGGTTGCTTCTCAGCCTTCTCACGGGTCAGATAAGCGACGCTGAGTCAATATCCGTACTACATATGGTTAGCTGCCGGAATCCTGGGGTGGCAGGAATAACGACGGTTTAAGGGATAGTACTCGTAACTAGCGATCGATGCACGGGCCACATATTCTACTGGGCTGAACTAGTTGGACTGTCTGTTGAATATTGCGAGGCATTTAGCACTTCCATTTCATATCTACATACCTTACCGGTTAACCATATGTACTGTGGTAATAGAATAAAGAACCTTGGAATCTTCAATTTCGATTGGCTCAAAAAGGTACTGATCACGTGATCTTCTGTCCCGCAACCCTGTGACCGAACATTCAAAATATCTGTGGACTTCCTCTTCAGGTCCCGTTACACGTATTTTCAGTGCTCTTCATCTGTATCATGCCATGTGATCAGACTATCGTATCGTATGCAATGTCATACATTGCATCAAGTCTGAGCCAATGGCCGAAGACAGTTACGCGCTGCCGTCCGATTGAAGCATACCTCATCTTCGATCAAACTCTGAACAAGGGTGTGATAAAAAGAGGGGAATCGCGACCGACGAGGCGATCATATATGTCTCCCTCTAAGAATCTCACATCGTAAGATAGTATTGTCTCTCGAACCACGCAAGAGATTTAAAGACCAGGCAACAAAATGATCTTCGACCAATGATCAAAGCCTCTCAAACCCAAGGATAAAACTGTATGATATCTGTCAAGATCGAAGTTCAATAAGTTGAATTGAGGGATTGAGACCGTTGCTTGAATAATTGATTGTGCAAAGAGGAAATTAAAATGTATTTGATACGAATGCTAGGCTTGGTGGCCTTGATTGCGGCCTTGGTACCAGTGTGGGCAGTGTAAGTCCAAGAAGAAAGCTGATTTCCGACGACTTTTCCTGAAACGTCATTGGCCAGCCGTAGCTGACTTTACACCAGTCCTGGAGACCGGACCGCCAACAAGCGGGCAACTGCAATAGAGCCGGTATATGACTACGTCGTCGTGGGCTCTGGACCTGGTGGCGGACCCCTTGCAGCTCGTCTAGCCATTGCAGGACACAGAGTGCTCCTCATCGATGCCGGAGATGACCAGGGCAACAGTATACTCCAGCAGGTCCCTGCACTGCAACTGCAATCTACCCAGGATCCGGCGCAGCGGTGGGACTATTTCGTGCACCATTATGCCGACAATACTAGGCAAGAGAAGGACTCCAAGCTCGTCTGGCGGACGCCGGATGGTGGGACTTTTGTCAATACACCAGGAGTGAATACAGCTCCGCCGGCTGGTTCTACTCCGCTTGGAATCCTCTACCCAAGAGCGGGAACATTGGGTGGATGCGCAGGGCATAATGCCATGATCACCATCTACCCGCACAACAGCGATTGGGCTAATATTGCTTCCATCACTGGCGATTCTTCTTGGGCGCCGGACAATATGCGAACGTATTTCGAACGACTTGAGAGATACCGATATCTCCCAAATGGCATTGTCGGTCACGGCTTTGATGGGTGGCTCGAGACGAGTCTAACGGACCTAGATCTTGTCGTTGAGGATCGGAAACTGATCTCCTTGGTGGTAGCAGCCGCCACAGCGATGGGTAAATCCCTGCTTGGAATAATCGTTACCACCGTGACGGGCCTTGGTGAAGTTCTTACGCAAGATATCAATGCCGACACCCCTAACAGAGATCAGCAGCAAGATCTCTACCAGGTGCCGCTGACCGTAGGGGACACGAGCGTCAAGCGTACCGGCCCGCGGGACTTCATTATGGATACTGTAAATGCAGTGAATTCGGATGGCTCGCGGAGATATGTCTTAGATATCAGTCTTAACACACTCGTGACCAAGGTCCGCTTCGATACAAGCGGTTCCACCCCCAAAGCAGTAGGCGTCGATTTCCTGACAGGAAACAGTCTCTACCGCGCCGACCCTCGTTCTGGCGGTGCCCCAGCGGGCACACCAGGAAGCGTTAACGCCAGCCGTGAAGTGATCCTCTCGGCCGGCGCCTTCAACACGCCACAACTGCTCAAACTCAGCGGGATCGGTCCCGCCGATGAACTCAAGAGCTTTTCCATCCCCGTGCTTGTTGACCTCCCCGGTGTCGGCACCAACCTGCAAGACCGCTACGAGACCAGTCTTGTCGGCAAGACGACATCCGACTTTGTCGTCACCTCCAAATGCACATTCCAGCGCACGCAGCCAGACCCTTGCCTCGTGCAATACCAAACCGCGCTCTTGCCCAAGGGACCCGGTCTGCTCTCAAAGGGTATCTACACTTCCAACGGCATCGCCGTCGCCATGGTGCGCAAGTCATCTGCCGCGGCCGCGACCGACCCGCCGGACCTGCTCATCAGCGGCGCGCCCGCCTTTTTCTCGGGTTACTACCCTGGCTACGACAACTTCGGCCTCTCTGACGCCCGCCACTGGGCCTGGATCGTGCTGAAGGCACACTCGCGCAACAACGCGGGCACTGTCAAGCTCCGCTCCACAGACCCGCGCGACACCCCCATCATCAACTTCAACTACTTTGACACTGGCACGACAGCCGGTGGCGCCGACGAGCTCGACCTGCAGGCCGTGTACGAGGCGATGCAATTTTCGCGCAAAATCTTCGACGTCCTGGTCCCACTTGATGGCGCCTTCACCGAAGTCTGGCCAGACCCACTCTCATCCGTCAACGCCAGCACCGAGGCTGGCATGAAGGATTTTATCAGGAACGAAGCGTGGGGCCATCACGCGAGCTGCACATGCCCGATCGGCGCGGACGGAGATCCGAATGCGGCGCTGGATAGCAAGTTTAGGGTTCGAGGGACGACGGGTTTGAGGGTCGTCGACGCGAGTGTGTTTCCCAAGATTCCGGGGTTCTATATTGCTGTGCCAATCTATATGATTAGTGAGAAGGCGGCGGATTCGATTTTGGCGGATGCGACGGCGGCGTGAAGGTGAGAAAAGGGCATGGATCGAGGGGGAAGTTGCTAATGGGCTGGTTAATGAAGAATGGCATCGGTAAGAGATGGATGTCGCGTTAATAACGAAGTTAAAACGAGTACTACATGGAATAATCTTTTCTTTCCCTTTACTTTCTCTCTTTCCAGGGAAAGTGTAACAAGACTGTCGAACGGGAATATCATTCTCTCATGAACACTTAGCAAAGCGCCCATTTCTTTCTCCTTCCCCCACCTTCTTGTGCAACAACCATCTCCCCTCAACCCAGCTCTCTGCCCCCTAAAATTAGAGAACCTCCGCTCACGCTCCACCAAGCGTATCTGAAGTCTAATCTCTATAGGAAGGAATAAAGAAATATCGATGAATACAAGCTGTGCAATAGAGCAAGGAAACAGAGGAAATTGTCGTGGATATTGTAGCTGGGGATGGATCTCGACTGTTGGGATAATGATGGATTGTTGAATAGTCCAGTACGTGGTTGTTTTAGATGCAGCTGGTTTCAGATTAGTCGTATCGTGTTCTCGGTTTAGAAATGAAGGCAATGGTAGCAACGTTTGGGGCCCTCTTGTTACTAACAAGGACGCTCGATGACGTCGCCAATGCAACGACCAATATCTGACTTAGTACCATGCGCACAACCTTCTGAGTTACCGAGGGATGTTATCCTCCCCACCACAGTCACTGTTCTTGACATCGTAAATGATATACGAAGTCTGTCCCGTTCTACGTCACTACCCGCTGCCCTTTTGACATCAACCTGATCATTCATCTCCTAGTCATGGTTATCCCGATCCGGCAGATGACGATTTGACCAGAAACTCGTCTTGGGCTCCATCTTCTGCTTCTCAATCGAGATTATAGTTGCCTCTTTGATACGGACATCTAGAATCCGGAACCTCAACTAATGCTATAAATGTTACGTGGGAGAAGTTTGGGCAGATGGTCGAAACCTGAATTGCGGCCACAATGGTTGACATTGATGCTTTCCGTGGCGTAAAGGTCGTCTCGGCTAAGGGGATCCCCGAATGAGGCCTGGTACTCGAGAAACAGGCGAGTGGGCCTTCCTAAAAACGAATTATAGACGTCGAGCATGAAGCGATGGAGTTTCCAGGTATTCCCACGAGCCACATTGACTGGTATGAGGATCTTTGTTGCCGGTTCAAGAAGCGAGACTGAAAGCATCGCCATGGCGAGCGAGGTCCCATTCGACGACACAGGCTCAAGGCGAGCTATTGAAAGGAACATAAAGGTCCAGCCGATACCTTGAAGAATTAGAAAAGTGCTAGTTCTTCACAAAATGGATCTTCGGTTAATTAGAGGAATATGTAAGACAAGAAGGTGACATATCCAGGTCTAAAACTCGATTAACAAGGTCTTGTTTGATTCCACACAGGAGATATTACTGTGATACCTTGACCCAACAAGGCAGAGGCTATTAGCGGTATATACATATGCGTCCAAGGCTTCCTATACGCCAATCCTGTAGCTGGACTTAGGTGTCCTTGTTCTCGGCTGGTTTCTTTGTATTCCAAGTTGGTGTCGAGGTTTCCCAGTCGATACATCGAAACTCCTTTCGCGGCTCCTCTGCATCCGTTTCCGTCGCGTTCATCTCCCAAAGATACCAAGCCGATGCTAGCCATTCCTCAAAGCCATTGAATCCTCGAAGTTGCTTTATCCGCTCTCGGATACGTGACTCAGCGCATAAAGTAGCAGAGTCTCTATCAATGAAGACTTTCTTATACTTCATGGGCCACGACCGTCTTACAAGCTCTATCGAGATTGCCAAATCCTGGCGAGACTGTACGATTGCTTCTCTGACAGTTGGAGCCGAATACTTTGCATGGCGATCTGGAGGATTGCACACATAATAGCCGGTCCTGATGTAAATTCGACGTAGCAGACGCACGTATCGTGGCGGAAGCCTGTCCAGAAAGCCAAGTGGGCCATCTGCAAAGCCAGATACGCGGAATATAAAGGTATTCTCACCATAGAGAACCACTGTAGCTTCTGCATGAACTTGACGATTCAGAAGAAGAAGAGGCAGAACAGCATCTTTCTCAAACAATCCGATCTTGAAAACAGCATCATCCGCTGCTATTGGGCGCCAGAGGTCGTTACGCGGACCGTAATGGAGCGTGCTGACTATCTAAAATACATCGATACACTTTTGTTCGAACCTCCAACGGTAGACGCAGAAAAGGGAAGAAACGACGGGAGCATTCCATCGAGGTTTTTCATAGAGTGTCTCTGTGGTCTTGTTCTTCGGTGAAATGCTCAGCTGAACCGATTGAGAACCTTCAACAATAGAAGTCGTGGGAATTCGGCGTTTTGTAGCGCTGAAGATCAGTGTAGGCAGCACAGGCAGACATGCGCCACTTTTCCACACGCCGCAATCAATATCAAAACCCTTGCCTTCTTTATCCAATAAATACATTCCTTTAAGTGCATGGGCTGTGTTCTCAGTTGCGCTGTTCAAATATACATTCTTTCTTCTACCTTTATCTCACCGGCGTAAAAAGAAAATGGTAACATCTAGAAACCGATGATCCCGCGTTATTAAGTATACAGGAGATGTGGTGATGAATCCGTAGAGCTCTGTTCAGCTTGTTGCGCTCTCTCAAGAATATTTCTAAAATCATTGCTAGGAAAGCGCTCGATATGCAAGGAGAAACTAGGCTCTAAGACCTTGATCTGTCTTGTCAATGCTTCTGTTGTATGAGTAGAACAAAAGATGACGACAATGCGAGTGCAAAATTGGCCATATATCCAGAAGGTTGTGAGGAAGATCCCATCAATACCTTGTTGCCAATACGAAAAGTCTTGTTACAAATCGACGTCAGGAATTTTATCAGTTCTTCGTCGCTAATTGATTGAGAAATCACAGAAAGGTTGATGTTTTGATAATCCGATGCGGATGATACTGCGCGTCCGTTAAAACATTCCTTACTCGTGAAACACAGCGACTGGCTATCGTGAAGAGGGGAAGATGTAAAGCTAGCCAGGCAATTTGCAGACACAGCACGAGGGTCAATGCAAGTTGCCATTAATCCATGCTGGGCTCCGATAACATGTGACTTCACTGGGTACTTCAGAAGCCGGGCCTCTCTAATAAGATAGTCGACATCCATCCTTTGAAGAAACTGATAGCCTCAGCCAACTTACTAAGAAGGATTTTGTAGCCACTGGCAGCTCTTATTTCAGCATCCATCAGCATGTCTACCACCAAGCAGAACTTCCTCCGTGCGACAACTATCGTAAGTATATCAACGATTCTAGAAGAACCCTGAGCCTCACTGCAGACAGGTCCTCCTTACCGGCCTCGTCATCACCGCATGGTATGCACAGCTTTACCAATACCCTTTTTGGTCCCATCTAATAGCGTCGCAGCATCTCCCTATCCAGAATCAGATCCCTCTCCCTCCCCATCTCAACCATCACCGCCACCGCCGCACTCATCCTCCCCTTCATCAACGTCGCCGGCATCCAACAGGCCCATGCACTCATCACCCGCTCCACCAAACTCCACGGCCCCAACCAACTCTCCTTCTCCTGGAAACCCCTCGCCGCACTCGTACTCCTCACAATCTACGAAACCGCCATCGCGACCCTCGCCCTCACGCACATGGCACCTCCCAGCGATCTAGCATGCCATCTAGATCGACAATGGGCTCAGCTCTATTCGAATAAGAACGCGGGCGCGATCAGGAGGATCCAGGACGTGCATGAGTGTTGCGGGCTTCATCATATAAAGGAGAAGGCCTGGCCGTTCCAGGACCAGCATCATGCGGCTGATGCTTGCGCGACAATGTTTGGGAGGCAGGAGAGTTGTTTTGGGGCGTGGAGGCGTGATGAGCAGGTTTATGCTGGGTTGTTGCTTTTGGTGGCTGTGGTGTCGTTCCTCATAAAGGTGAGTTTCATTGTTTTGCTCCTTTGCTCCTTTGAAATAACGACACTAACTCGCATCCTCTATCTTAGCTTTCTCTCTACCTCCTCTACCGCACCCGCAGCTCCTTCTTCCATCCGACACAGAGCCGCTACCACACCATCACCGCCGGTGACGCCGAAGACGACCCAGTCAACGGGCCTAACGGTCACACGGATGGCGTCCGCGGCAGGATCGAGGGCGCGTACCGTGATGACCCAGAAGCGGGGGCAGATGACGGCGGCAGTGATGGAGCGGCGGCGCGGAATGGGGCTGATAATGTCGAGAGCACGGATCATGGTCCCATTATGCAGCCGTCAAGGCTGAGGCATGAGGGTAATGGGTGGGGGGAGTAGAGGTATCGTGGATGGGGGTGATTGGAGGAGGTAGGGGGTTTGGAGGGTGTGGTTTTTATGGCCGAGAAATCCCAGATGGAGAACTCGCGGTGATGGAGTGGGCTTTCTATGTGTTGCTTTTGCAATTAGCCTGGATTGAAGCATCTGCAGGGGGGTAGGTAAAAGCGGGAGAAATTGCTTGTGCGAACATTGATTAGACATGAGGGTTTCTAGCTGTACGAGCCTTCTTGATTTAATCGCCCGAAGAATAATGGAGTTACTACTCGGAGAGCATGGAAACGTACAGCAAACAGTGAGCTGTAAGCCTTCTTCGCCACATCAGCACCTACTTTGATAATTCTCCACCTATGCACAAAATCGCAACGCAATCCTTCCCCCAACCCCCAACCAAGACCATGGCATTCAACCCATTGCCAAACTTCGACTCCCTCTAGTTCGCTTCTCGTCTGCGTCTCTGCGTTCCATCCAATTGCCACTCCTCCATACCTCTCACACGTAATCCCCAGTACTGTAGCACTCCCTCGTAGTGTGTACGATACGGCTTCTCAGTATCTTCGAAAATTCCAACATCGTCGGCATCACCACGTATTGATAAGCAGCCCCAACTCACTCCGGGCAGACGAGTTGTAGTATTCCTTTTGACCCAGTCTTCGCGAAGCCACGTCGAAGCGGTAGTCAGGTATATGCTGTCGTTTGCGCTTCGTCCGCCTTGTTCATTTCCCTTGACTTTTGTTCTTCCCAATTCTTTGGACAGGTGTACAGCGTCCTTTGAGAGGCTAGCCCGCCGCCGCCTGCAACAAGGGGATAGTTTCCACCATCCTTGAGCGAGAGATCCATATCGCCTCCGCACCCATCTTTTCGCAAAGGACTGCGTGAAGTAAGCAGGGCCACGGATAGGCTTTTGGGTTGTGTCGGAGCCAATGCCGGAGGATTGCAGAAGTCATTAAACTGGATTCTGCGGTTTCTTATATTGCGCCATTGTAGAGGGTGTCGTAATCGGAATGTTCGTTCTGTAGACGGATAGCGACTTGAGAAACCGTTTAAGCAGGTACGGCTGAGACCAGGGGCTTCGTGGGTGATGGATCTTAGCTGGTGAGATGGAAGGGGTGTGAGAGTGGTCGAGCTCTGAGCTTGGTATTTTTCACTTCGGGAGAGACTGTTTCGTGTCGAGAAGAGGATGATCTTCGAGGAGAAGGTTGAGCTGCATCTGGTTGCATTCGTTTCCCACTGAGCTGTATAGCTATTTAGGGACTCGATAGTGAAAGAACCAATAGAAAACCTGGAATAATATACTGTGTAAAAGAATAAGAAGCATTGAGGTGTGACCGTGTTATAGTGTACAGTACATACCCCTATCCGTACCCCGCCCTAAGCTCATCCTAAGCGATACCCCTGAATTTACCTTTTTATAATGATGGCTTTCTTACAACAATGTGCTTAGACGGGAATTTACACATCGTTATACCAATGTTTTACTGTAATAACTTGACTAATCTAGAGTAAGTTTTACAACTTACAATGAGCTCGATCGTCATGAAATATGTTGACGGAAACTACAGTCAAATCGTCACCCGGTATTTGAGAGATCCAGAGAACACCTTGCGAGACCGTGATACACTTCTTTGCGAAGTCGCTAGCGTAAGCAGTTTGCTATCCACATTGATAGACCAAGCACAGCAAGTCGAGTCGATCGATTCATGGAAGACGACGATAGCGTGGTTGGATGTGTCTAAAGGACCGCTTAAACAGTTCAAGGAGGCACTGGAGCAACTGGCGTCCAGATTGGCTCCGGGGAAAGGCCTGGAAAAGATTGGGAAAATCATAGTTTAGCCATTCCAAAAACAGGAGGTACGAGAAATACTAAATACTATTGAGCGACAGAAGTCGCTGCTTGCATTAGCAGTGGCCTATGATCACACGTAAGTGTTCAAGAGAGAGTTTAAAAGGCCATAGATGGTTTGCTGTTTGAAATTTGAAAAGAAAGCTCTTCCACGCAACCAAGGATGATGTTACAAGAGCTGAGAATAAACTGCGTGATGTTAGCTGAGGGGGTGGCCAGCTTCAGGCAGGGTTGCAGTCCTTCAAGAACAGCTTTCAGGACCATGCGAATTGAAATATCATATCTTGGCTTTCGCGATCGAACCACTTGTCAGTCAAAACAGATTGATATACTCAACAGGCAGCAAGAAGGTACAGGGAAATGGGTGTTCGAAAATGTAGAGTATAAGCGTTGGTTAGATGGAACGACAAAGATTTTGTGGTGCCGTGGCATCCCTGAAGCTGGCAAAACTGTCCTTGCATTCATCATCATTGACAATATGGAGCAAACCGTCCGACAAAGCGACGTTGATGATGCATACATCTATTGCAATTATAAAGAGCAAGACCAATCACCCATAAGTTTCATTGGCAGCCTCTTACAGCATATCGTTGAACAGCGAGGTATCGTATCTGAAGATATACGAAGTATCTACAAGCATAATTCTGATTGTGGTCGATGTTTCAGATGAATGTTCTGAGAGCAACGAAGCGCGAGAATATCTGCTTCGTGGACTTCAGGGGCTAGTGCCGAAACTCCAATTACTTGTCACATCTCGATATAATGGAAGCATTAATCATGGAATTGAGTCTGCAGGTCGCCTAGAGATCCGAGCGCACAACGACGATATTAAGACCTACCTGACTGCTCGCATCCGACATTTCCCTCTACTGGCACGTCTCATTGGAGAAGATCAAAGTTTGCACCATGAAATATTGAAAAGTGTAAGTAAGAAAGCAAACGGGATGTATATTCGCTCAAAAAGCTAGTATCCCTAAAGCTCTCCGTAACAACATATATCACTTCCTGCCTCTCCTTGCATATTCGATTGCTGTTCTGTGTTTATTCGGTTCTTCAACGAAGCTTGGATCTAACCTGTCGTTCTATTAGGTTCTTGCTCGCGAAGTTGCACATTGAATGTTTAGCAGAGGAGGACAACAAGAGAGCTGTTCGCCGAGCTCTCCAGAATCTGCCGGTAGAAGTACAGTAGACCATATGTACGATGAAGCCATGAGACGAATTGAAAATCAAGACCGTAAAAAAGCCCAGGGAGCGGAAAAAGCTCTTTCCTGGATATTCTATGCCGAAAGACCGTTGACGATAAGGGAGCTTCAGCATGCGCTGGCGACCGAGTCTGAGGATGAGAAAATCGATGAGGACGCCCTCCCAGATGAGAATCTTCCGATCTGTGTTTGCGCTGGACTGATTACCGTTGACTTGAAAAGCGATGTCGTTCGCTCTGTTCACTATACTACTGGCAAGTACTTTCGACGTATCCGAGAGATACGGTTTCCAACGGCCCAAATCAAGATTACTAAAATATGTCTTACGTATCTCTCTTTCAGAGAGTTGATGAATTCCTCCCTTCACACCCCCCGTTATAGAAATATCCCTTTCGAAAATGAGTCGTCTACGGGCAAGTATCCTCTTCTGATGTATGCTGCCTGTTTCTGAGGTAAGCATGCGTATTATGCTGCCGAGAACACATCAAAATCGTAGACCTAGGAATTCTTATAGGCTACGTCTTAAATTCGGCTTTTCAAGCCAATGCGAGAATGTTGCTGCCTGCAACTCGTAATGCATAGGGCGTTGCTAACATGGGGTATTCTGACTTAAAAGACACGTTCGGGATTTTGAGATTTAGCAACCAAACCAACTTCAAACCTGGTGATTACGTCGGCGACACAGCATTGCAAACTACGGCCCAAAGAGAGATGATGTGCAGACTGTTAAAACACTACTAGGTTTAGAAGCGAATTTGAACCATGTTAATTCAAGCGCAGAGGTAGCATTCAATCATGCTGCCAATGATGACCCTACAGAGGTCACGCAGATACTTATCTCTCCAACCAAGACCTCGAGTGATCTGAGTATTTCGTGATCATGCGAGATATATTTTAATGTGTTTGGCTGCGGAACGTGATCACCTTGAAGTTGTGAACCAGTTGTTAGCAGCCGTTACGGACGTCAACGAAGGACAGTATAAGGCGGATAAATCGGAGTCGAAGTATCGCTTGTGTATTCAATCGCATCAAGGGAGTAGCATTCCCTCCGCAGATTTCGAAATTGGTATATATGTACACTGATCTTCTTAGTACCACCAGCCTCTTCTCTGATCTGTAATACATCTAAAACCTACTGCAGCGTGTCTCTCAAAGGGCCGACTCAACAATAGTCGTCCAAGTGTTTCTCTTCGCTCCTCACACTTTCATGATATCTACTACCTGAACTCGTTCATGCTATAGACTGAACTTCCTACACCTCCTACCTCCTTCTTCGTCCGCCAATCCTATCATTTATAGAGTCTCTATTATAACCCATCGATGGTGGTGAACAGAATAAGAGGAAATCCGAATCAAGAAAGTTCATACTTTGCTTAGGCGTGAATCCGATATCAGCTTGATGACATATATATATATAGCATGTCTGAACTGATGGCAACACATGACTATTGGCTGATTAAGGCCCCGCCGCATTGCTCCTGCGCTAACGACTATTGTAGCTGTTTGCTCCCTCATGCTCCCCCTCCAGTCCCTCGGTCCTCTCCCATGCTCCTCTATGCTCCCTCTCTGCTCCCTTACCCTCCCCCTGCTCCTCTGCTGCCATCACATGTTACAAGGGACCGGTATTAGACGAAATAGATACTGGTGCTTTACCAAGAGGTATCGACGTAATGCATATTGTATCGTTCCCATAGATGGAGTACCTAGATCTAATTAGAATTCTTGTTCTTTGCGCCTCTTAAATCAATCCTCCAGTCCCAGTCGTGGCATATCCCCGAACTCCTCGTCCTCTCCGTCCGACTCTATCTGAGGCGACGAGAGATACGGTACATAGACCTTTGACCATACGTCTCCAGTGAAGTTATTGATCTCCTTGTCTCGTTGCTCGGCGGCTTTGGTGGATGTCACGGTCGGAGAGGTTTTCATGGCAGATTCCAGAATAGTGACGATGAAATTGAAGATAGTTTTCCCGCCTTCTGGATTCATGACATCGTAGGGCACGGATGATTCAACTTTCCCGTCGGCATTGATGGCCACGAAGCAATATCGGTATCCGTCCGTATAAAATCCTTGCGTAACCGCATTTGTCTTCCCAGCTCTTATACGTAACTCTCGCAGTATCGCGAGATACGTAAGAAGTTGCCGTTCAGCAGTGGAAAAGAGGTCGCGCCGCTTTGCCGCCATTGCCACGAGGAATGTACCGTGGGCAGCACCGTCCCGGCTGCTATAACCAAAGCCCCAACCTGCACGTGCAGTAACGCGGACTTTCTCATTCATATTTGGGTCCATGACTTCGACAGCCAACTCTACTTCTGGATAAATCCTGACCATTTCTCGAACTTCGGAATCTTGTGAGGTGCCTGAGCGAGACGCAACCTTTCGTTTCTTTGGCGAAAAATGAGTAGAATGAAGTTCCATGACATGTAATTTGCAGGCTATTAGCATCATGTCGACAGCAATACGGCTCGTGGCTTCGGTGGCGTCATCATATAACACTCTTGTCAAGTCGCTTAGATTGTCCTCTAAGAATGGAAAGAGAGCAGTACGTTAGTCTATGAACAGACATTGCAAGTTGAGTGTGGCTTTTACTCAGTCTCTGCGGCATTTCATACTGCTCGTATTGCAATTTCCATGGCTTCAATCCCATCCGACTCAAGTCGAAACAGATATTGAAAAGTGCCGCGAGACGTCCCGTTGTGGCATCGGTGGCAGCTAGCTGTGAGCTGGTCAGTTCTCGCAACATGAATGAGGCACAAAAGTGATGAAGTACAGTCTTTCCCTTTCTGAATTTAATTATGGCATCGAGCATGACTTGCAATTTGGAGAGCGGATCCTGGTGTCGAGCGATTTGGGAGAGACTTTCAACAACCCACCATGTGGGGACAGTAGCCTTAGCCGAAATTGACTTGGACATCTCGAATGAAGATCAGCGTTATAATGAACAACCATGAAGAAAAGACGAAAGTTGGATGAGGTTTAGCTGTACCAGAGCAGAGGTGCGCACATGTTCATTCCTATTAGGGTTAGGGCTAAGCTAGCCATAAGTAGTTAGCCCACTGTAGTGAAGAGGATTTTCCTCGCTCAGTGGCCAGCACGTCAATACCATCATATGCCACCCTATCATACATTCCTAATACGGGGTTACAGTTGGTGGGGGGTTGGAAAAGTTGAGCCAGGGTCGAAACTTTTTTTTTTTGATTCCGGCCCGGATTCAACTTTCTGCATATGCTAACCATGAGTTCAAAATTATTCCAACCCCGACTCAGCTTTCTGCATATGCTCATCATAAGCTCAAGAGTTGATTTTATATAGTTAAAGTAGCTAGAAGATAAACAGCAAGAGCGAAGTATTGAAGTCATGCATATGCACAGCTTGAGCGAAGCATCGAGAAAACAGCACAATCACAGATCACGCATACTCGTATGCACGAGGTTTCTGCGCAAACTGAGTTTTCGCGCACTCTAACCTAGAAAGGTTAGCGCGGAAACCTCGTGCATACGAGTATATCATGAATAGCAAGACGAGCGAAGATTATTCTACATATGCTTAGCATGCTGCATATGCATCAAACATGCAAATTATGAACTCAACTTGTGACATTCTCATTCACAAGCTATTGCTCATGTTATCTTTGTCAAATTCTTCTGCATTTTTTCTTCATTCTCATCATTCTGCTTGTGATTTGCAATATTAGCATTGAGAGAATCTTGAGCGAGCTGAGTTTCTTCTTAGCATTCGCTCGATTTTCAGAGTCGATGCTTTCGTCGTTCATCGATGTTTCTTTGTGCTCAGTTCATGCTGCGCATATGCACAGACGAGACTTTGATGATCAGATGTGAATTTTTTTGTGATCTCGCTTAATGCTCTTGACATATGCTTCGCATAGGGCCCGAAGCTTTTCCAACTCGACGTCAGATCTTGAATGTGCGGGGCATATGTCATTTTTAAAGTTCAACCCGACGTCAAGAATCTTTTCCAACCCCCGGCTCAACTTTTCCAACCCCCCCCGACCAGCTGCACCCCGCGCTCGGTACACAGTGGATGACTAATTTTAGTTGATACAATATGGGCAGCTGTAGCCGAGCCTAGGACACAAGCTATGCTGCTCCCTCGATGCTCCCCCTGCTCCCTCAGTGCTCCCTTGCTGCGCCACTTTGCTCCCTCGCTGCTCCCTCCAAAGCGGCCATGCTCCCTTTCCCGACCCAGAACGGCAATCTAAGTTCGGGGTGTATATAATATATATATATATACAAGCAACGGATCCCAAACTCCTAGTCTCTCAAATCCAACCCCTCTCGAAAACTTAAGACACCAACATCACGAGCTACTCCCACCCCCGTGAAAAGCAACAGCACCCCCCATATATGTACCCCTATCACCACCCACCACCAAATCATCTAGCCATCAAGCCAACAGACCCCTTCCCCATCCCCCGCCCTCAACACCACCACCTCCTCCGTGCACACACCCACGCCTCCCTCCCCCACTCCTTCCCTACCCACCCCCGCACAAAATCGCAACATGCAACCCAACCCCCCATCTCCTAACAACCCTCCCCCCCCCTACCTTTTCTCACTCACCACCGCAGCCAAAGAACCCATTTACTTACCCCCACCCACCCACACACTTCCCCACCTACCCTCCCCCCCCGCGTCTCGCAAAAAACGCTTTTGCTCGAACATCCGTCGGATTCGGGAAAAAACGGGGAGGGATGACGAGGTAGGAGAATCAGGGCGATTGGGAGGCGGGTTTTTAATGGTGTTGGTTTTTGACAATTTTGGAGGGGGGAGGTTTTCAATGGGGTTGGTTTTTGACAATTTTGGAGGATGGGGGGAGGGGGGGGGTGGATGGCGAGGGTTGGTTGTAAGGAATGGGGAATGGGGGATAGGTGGGGAGCTGAGGGTGAGGGTGAGGGTGAGAGGGTGAGGGTGAGAGGGAGAGCGAGAGGAGGGGGTGGGGTGGGGTGTGGGGTTTATGGGTTTTGAGGCTTTTTTTTCAAGGGTGTGTGTGGAGTGTGAAGGTTCAAGGGGTGTGGGTTTGAAGGGGGAAGCAGAGGAAGAAGGAGGAGCGGGAAGGAAAGGAAAGGTGCGAGGCGAGGAGGGAGGGAAGGGACAACGAAGGTGAAGAGGGAGGGCAACGTTGAGAAACAGGGGGGGATGTTGTAAAAATCAGACTATTAAAAAAGGACTTCTAAGCGAACGGATAGTCTATCTACATAAATACATACAAAAGGCCGTTACTTAAAGAGCGTCCGACTCCTCGGAAATTCTTATGCTAAACGAGAGATCTGAAACGATACTGTGAATGATACCCACCCAGTCTAGCGTGTGCCACAAATACCCACCCACCTCAGTCGTAAAGAGTGTCGAAGCGTTATCGTAGCCGTCATGCGTTCATCATCTAATGAGAGTGGCCGGAAATAATGCAAGAAGAACCGTACCCGCCGATTGAGAATTCCATCTTCTTTGATCAAAGCGAGGGTGCACTCAAGTATGCGCCCCCGCCCCGCCAACAGCAACCGTAAGCAGCACGGGCGCCCCATCAAACACCGCGCCCGACTGATCCGCGCCCCCAAACGCCGCCACGTCGTCATACGGAAACGCATACCCCCGATGGTCAAGATTGACATCATGCACGATCCGCGCATAATGGTTCGTGATCCTCTCCTGGTAGTAATCGTTGTTCGTATTCGGCTGCAGCGTATCGCTCAGCAGCGTGCTGCGGTTGAACGCCGCGGTGAGCCGCGCCGTGATGGCGCCCATTTCGATGTTCGAGCCGAAAACAAAGGGGCCCGTGCTGCAGCTGAAGATGTCGGCGGCGGAGGGTTTTCCAAAGGAGCCGCCCGAGCCGGAGAACGCGAAGGTGTTGTTTTGGACGGTGCCGGGCACGGTGCCCCATTGGGCTTGGGTGTCGATCGAGAGGGGCTGGTTGGAGTATTTGGCGTAGACTTGGTCGACGTAGGGCTGGTAGTAGCCGTTGAAGAGGCTGTTGTTGAGCACGATGGCGTTGTTTGGGCTTAGCGCACGCAGGTTTTGGCCGTTGGCGCCTTGGATCAGCTGGCTCCAGCCGGCGCCGTCGTTGGCGGACTGGGCGCGCAGGCCGTCGCAGACGGTTTGGAGGCCATTGGCCGGCATGCCTGAGACGTGCTGGGTGGCGCCAGAGGTGTTGGTGAGGTCGAGGGAGATGGGGAGGGAGACGAAATCGACGTAGGAGATGTTGGCGAAGAGCTGGGCGCTGTTGAAGGTGAATTCGCAGAAGCCGAAGTTGGTGTTGAAGTTGGGGTCGGAGGGGTTGGTGACGGAGGGCTCGACGAGGCCGGGGCCAGGGTTGATCAGGAATGTCAGATGGCCGTCGACGGAAAACCAGAGGCGGGCGCCCGCTAGGCGGGGGATTGTGACGGTCCTGCTGGCCCCAGGAGCACCGAGATTGATGGCGCAGTCGGCTTGGAGCGGAGCACCGGTGGAGGATGGGGAGTCGGGATAGTAGGGAGTACGGCCATCGGCTTGGAGGAGAAAGACCTTGTTGTTGTTGTCGATGGCGGAGCCGGTAATGTAGGCGAAGACGGTGTTGGAAGTGGTTCGGTTTTGGAGCGCGATGTCAAGAGTAGAATTCGTCATGATGAACGTTGCGATGAAAGTTTCTCGAACAGAAGCAGCGTTTCCGAGATGTGTACAAACTGGGAATGGTCAATATTGAGACAAAGGCCTGTGGTCCTGTACTGCCTCTTACGCTAGGACGGGAGAAATCGAAGATGCGAGTATGTACAAAGAACTGGAAACAAGGTTGCGGCGAAGAAGAAAGTCAAAGCCATGCACGGCCGATTTATAGTGAAGCAACAAGTCCAGAAGAAGTCGAGGCAATATGACTTGACTGGCCGCGTGTTCCCACCACTCGTTATCCGAGCGCTCTGTGTGTGACTGACTTGGTTCGAACGTGAACAGCGACATAAAACCCACACAAATGACTCTGGGAAAATGACTGTCGGGACTTCGCTACCTTACCTTACCCACAAATGCAAAAACGTGCGACAGATCTTGATTCCAACCCATGACATCATCGTCATCATCATCTTGGTTCGTTCAGCAGCATCCAACACCGCCAACACCGCCAAACCCCTTCCAAGGGAGTTTCTTCATTATTATCTAATGCATGCCTCGCCAAGAGGACTGAAGGCGAAGCATATGAGCACAGCAGATGGTATCGAATAGATAAGGTAGATATCAGCAGGCACCGGCACTCGTTGCGGAGGTGGTTCCTCTGGTGGGGGGGAGGCGGCTAAGGCGGGGCAGCAGATCCAATGACAACTGCCAGCGTTACATGAGCCGCCGCCCTATGGGGAGCCGAGCGTCCCCCGTACCCGGTTAACGTTGCACGACAATGATGAGAGGGATCCATCCCGATGGTGCGGCGTGTGGGTGCGTCTTACACTGTGGAGTCAGTCGTGGATGGTGGGAGCTTTAATGGGGGGTGGCGGACGGATTTGGTAAGCGTCGTCTTACCATTTGGTAGACGTGATCACGTGTCCTCATAGAAGGACAAGGGTACGTGTTAAGTACGTAAGAAGTATCGCTTCTTCAATCATGCCTCGTGTACTAAGGAAAGGTACTTTTCTTGAACGTGTCGAAGCCACCGCAAGGCGTTGACTGTCAGCAAACTAAGGCGGATCCCCGTGACTCTCTGTTGTATGGAATGGTATTGACTATTGAGGTGATGGATGACCTTTGAGAACTCCGCTCAGCGTCGTATGAGACAAGCGCCACTAAACCTATCTGAGCGTTGAACCAAACATATCGGAATAGCTCAACATATACTGGTCCCAATTTTCGCACTAAAGCCCTAACACGCTACTATAATTACTCGAAGACATGGAAACCTCGAAGCGCAGCTCGTCTTCCCCTTCTTCCCCCTCTTACAAGATAACCTTATGATATCTTGCAAGTATCATTTCACGTCTCTCAAACGCCCGACTCCGAAAGAAAAGCAGCGACAATTCCACCCCACGATCCGGGGTTGTTGCTCGTTGCTACCAGAACTACCCCGTTCTCGACGATCATGTTAACCACCGAATGAGTATTGACATTGAACCAGTAAAGACTCTTGGTATTGACAACGTTGCATCCGTTGGTCTGGCACGTGTCGCCGCAAGACTGGTCGCCGGGACTTGGATGACCGTTGAAGAAAGTCCAGAACCCAGAACCGTATATAAAGATACTGGACCCTCCATGAAAGGTGTTGAACCAGGCCATGCGGCACCGCGCATCACCGCCACCACAGCTGGAAAAATCGGGATCGCCATAGACGCGGGAAGGGGTCCATGGTGCAGGAGCCAGGCTGGGATTCCCGTTGCCGCCTTGCCAGTACGGGGTTTCCGATTGCTGCAGACCAACCAAGATATTCTGTGCCTGGTGGAAATTATACTGGTATAGCGTGTTGTGCTCGACGGCCGTTCCATGAAGCCATGTAGCTGCGGTGGCCTCCACTAGCATTCCCCGGCCTGTGGAAATAGTCTGGCCATGCCCGCCATCGAGATCGTGGTCAGCAGTCCAAGCCCACATGTTCTCGATATATGCCGAGGATGAAGAAGTTAGGTGTAACATCAGGAAAGCGGCTTTGCAGAATGCGGGTGGGCCGGCACAATTCGTTTGGACTTTTGAGCCAACAGCACCTGTTACGATTCTATCAGTAAAACCTCAATGTGTTAGTCGAGACAACACTGACCTCCAACGCGGAAGTGGGTATTCCAGAAGCCCACATCCCCAGGGGAATGGCCCGCAATGTTCACCTCCAAGAGTATACAGCCCTGTAGAACATCCGCCACGGTGAAAAGCATGTCGGAAAATTGCGCAATACCTTTGTCTCCACTGGCTCCAGCTTTGACCATCACTTCCGGTGCATCAGGGTTATAGAAGTTGCTCCCTGTCGCGGAGATGGTACTCCACGCTTCACCAATGACCCTAGAGCCAGCTGGAAAATAAAGCGTGGAAGTCACCATATATGTTCCGTGGGGAAAGAAAAGGATCTTGCATCCGGCGTAGATAGCAATGATGTTGTTTAGATTGTCCGTGTCGTCAGTGCTTCCATCTCCATACACCGGGTAATGAGCAACTTGCTTGACGTTAATGAACTGACTGACATCAAAGTCCTGATACGTTGGAGGCTGCATGGCAAAGTACTTGCCGTTCAAAAGCAGGGACGAGGATCTTGGGGTGGCATAGGTGGTGCCAGTCTGGTGAGACCCTGAACTTGGTCCTCCGGGTGTATAAGCATTACCATATACCCAAGCACTAGGAACGCTTCCTGCAAGGATCGAGGTGCCGCTGGCTGAGACGACACTGGTCAGGCCAGAACCGGCTACAAAGTTCTCAATCACCAGAGAGCTATCTCCGGTTTGTTCAGCAAGCGTATTGACCACTGTACCAACATTACTAGCAGTTGAGTCTAGAAGTACCACTGATTGATCTTTTCTGAGGGACATATCAATGCCGATATTGTTGTACTCGAATGTGATGCCGAAGAACACGCAATCGAAGCAATGAGAGACTCGTATTCCAGTAGTACATCCACTAAAAGTAGCAGTTTTGATTTCGTATTGCTGATTGTTCATGTTGATGCCAACAGCACCGCCGTTGAAACTTAAGTCACCCATCATAGTGCCCGAGCCTCCTTCTGGCATTGCAATACCAGTATGGCCGGAGGAGTAGTTTGGCATATTGAACACAAGGTTGGTCAGCTGGGTAGCTTGACTGACGCTCCAATCCAAGATTGTAAAAGTCGTGTCCTTGTTGATATTGTTAGAATCGAGCTGCATGTTTTTGATGGCAATGTAAAAGTTGGTGGTAGAATCCTGGTTGGGATCCTTTCCATATATGAGAGTATTGCCGTTGAAATTTGGCCTGCCATTAGTTAGCACTAGTACCCATTATCTGACAGTAAGGCGGCCCAGGCCTACCCAGCTTTGAGAACAGGTGGGCTCAAAGGGTTACCCATTAGTACTGTACCGACATAGAGCTGTATTGGAGATTTCAGTATATATGTACCCGCGGGCACATAGACCACCGCTGGTTGACCCGTGGTCCCAAGGCTATTGGTATTGCGGCTGTACGGCGTTGGAGAGCCGTCTGTTCGGCTTGTCAGTGTTAGTGGAGGAATCATAACTCAAATAGCCTCACCATTGATAGCCTTTTGAAAGGCATTATGGGAGTCAGTCGCTCCAGACGGGTCTGCACCATAGTCTGCTACGACATTGCGAAAAACCTTCCAATTCGCTCCGCCAGGGATGAATGGGGACGTGCCGTTGTGTGAGATCTGTTCGTACCAGAAGCTCGATGCGGGTCTTGGATCTAGAGGACAGATACCCGCCAAGAGTTCATTTGGAGGTGGTGGTCTAATACCCGAACCTGCCGGTAGATTCCATGGCTGTTTTGCGGAGTCCAGGGGTATTTGGATGCCACTACAAGATACTTAGTATGGCAAAGGTTTATAGATCGTGGCAGCCTACCGTCGATCAGGCAGGTGCGAAGAATAGGTATTAATGCCTGGAGTTAGGACATCCGTGTCATTTGATGGCAGCTCTAACAGTGTGTCAATGGAGCTTACAAGGCCCGAAATCAGCATGATATTCCTTTGCAACAAAAGAATGAGGAACAGAACCGTCCTCATGATTGGACGAAGGGCACGAAGCACTGATAGACACCGATAGACAATTACTTAATGATAGTGTGGAAGTGTCGGTTCTTGGAATGGCGCCGACAGATCAAAGAAAGGGCAAGATGAAAGAAAGGTACTCTTTCCCTGTAACGGACTTGGTAGTTTTCGCTCGCCTTGTCTGAACGAGACAGTCTCAGAAGACCAAGACAAAGGATGTGACTGCGCAACACGATATAGGGCAGATGACTGGACGTGAGACTTGAACACTTCGTCGGCACTTAGAAGATGATGATGCTCTGGAGTCATTGCGCGCAGTGATATTGAATCTAGTCCATTAATCTGTGCGGGCCAAGGGTGAATACAGTTGTCACGCATCTTTTGCGCCTGACCCCTCCGTGGTGCGGTTTGGGGAATATAATGGTATAAACAATGAAGTATCACAAGTCGCAGATACAGTCTTGTTGGTGTGGGCGATAATGGCACATGGGCGAAAAGAATTGCGGAACGAGAGTGACGATTCTTATACTGGACCGGAATGTTACAGTCATGCTGAAGGATCGACTTGGAACCCAAGACAATGGAAAGCTCTTGATTACCAAGCAAGAAAACTCTAACACTTGCGACGGGCGCGGGTTTCAGTCTTGGTGCGGGCCGACCGCATCTTTGATACAATCACCGAGGAGTCGCGAGTTCGGGGACAACTTGGCGCATCTGAAAGAGTGACTGACCGGCATGCTTCTTGTAGATGAGGACTGGTGGTCATTCCATGGGCCGAATATCATTGTGTGCTCGTGTCCAATACGTACGAAGCCCATTTCTAAGCATTTTCTTCTCTCGCTTGGGGGTCATACTTATACAAGGTCCTCAACTGATGATCTGTATACTCATACAAGGAGCAGGCGACAGGATAACCCCGAGGGCTCCCCAAGCCTGACATCTCTTTCAGTGCCGCTGAGAAACTCTGGAACTTCTTCGTATGACATTCTGTCGCCACCCTAGTCATATGTGAGGCCTAGGATCAGATTATATAAGGATTGAGGCTTTTCAAGATTGGCAGGTCAAATAGTAATCCAGATCTAGATGCTTCGCCACGGCTTTTGCAATCTCGCTATAATTGTTGCTCTCGTGTTTGGTGGTCGCATCCATCATCTCACAAAGGGAGAAGTCGAACCAGGGATCCTGCGATGAACGTGTTTATTTAGTGATTACTATGAGGTCTCGGGAAATTACCGGAGGAATTCGCTGAAAGAGGCTTCGGAGGATCATCTGCCAGTTTTGACTTTGCTATTTGACTGCGTGGAAATGGAATCGAGATGGCAGCGCTCGGTCGCCCCGTACTTGGAAAATGCCTGAAGGGCCGCAGGATTTCTGCTGAGTACTGCAGAACAGCGGCCCTTGGGTGGTACTGCTGGCTGTAACCAATCATCCTAGGATCTCAATTCCTCCGGTCAACATCCTCCGGTAAGACGCAGGAGACCCAGTTCCGATGTTTTTTCCATGTGTGGGTTGCTCGCCTCATGATTCAGTACGCTATGAGGCAGACCAGACGATTGGAGAGGTGTGATGGATGACGGTACGGTGATCGGCAGGGGCCCACAAGTGCGGCGCATCGAAGCTACTCAACAACAGAACCAGGGTTGGTGACATCGTTACAACTTCAGTAGTAGTAGGGTGGATAGGATGATGTTGATTAGTGATAGTTATTAACAAGAAATGACTGAAGTGGAAGCCCATCCATGGTACAGAACGCGGAGCGTATGTCCGGATTGAGATGGTTACCCGGACGAGCCGGAATCGAGGCTGTGGCATTCAGGGCTCCAAACATTCAGGTACAGTTTTGTATGCAAACCTCCTTAATCGTGCAGATATCTTCTCCTCGATTCATGAAGTCCTTAATTTGGTGGGCCCGATGCAGCAGCTTCGCACATATTACGTGAGCTTCACCCACTCTGCCTTCTCGGACATTCTTCTCAAAGCCAATAAGATTCAACGGTACCCGAATAACCAGGTTATACTCAAAATATGTTATGCAAAACAGTAAGACTATATCAATCCTTTGTGGAAAGATGGCGATCTGACTCGAGCTTAGCTTCATGCCGGTAGCTCATTTGTGCTGGCTGTGATTGCAAGCCCATATCCTCAAGACGCTATCAGTTTCGCTCTTAGGTCGACGGTAACCGCTTCCTTTGGCAACAAGCAAGGCAATTTCCAGCCCAGCACGGGAGCCAGTTCTGGAAACGGCGTCAGTGCGGACATAGCGGCCGTTACAGTGCCCGCTGCAACTGGTGGCCAAGTAACAAACCCTGCCGTTGCCGTGACTTCCATCAACAACGCCGATGGCGGCTCCGGAGCAGACAGTTACAGGCAGTACAACGGCGACGGCACCACTGGCGCTGGCTGGCCCGATAGATCGGCTTGGGAATCATATGACAATATGTATGTTATTGCCCGACACAACCGACGAATGCACTAACCATCAGTAAGGTTTAACAACAATAAACCCGTAATGTTCAGCTCCTGCAACCAGTGGGGTGTAGCAGTCGACTCAGATACAGAAGTCACCGATCTGTACAACGCGATTCAATCAGCCGCCACCGCGACCAACATAGACCATCGTTTCATCTTGGCCGTCGTAATGCAAGAATCAGGCGGGTGTGTCCGCGCTCCAACATCCAACTTTGGTGTCCGTAACCCAAGCCTAATGCAAGATCACGATGGCGCCGGAACGTGCAATGATGCAGGCGTCGTCCAGAACCCTTGCCCGACCTCTGAAATAAATCAGATGGTATCCGAGGGCTCAGCTGGTACCCCTAGTGGGGACGGTCTCGCCCAATGCATCAATCAGTCCAACGTTGGCGATGTTTCCGCTTTTTACAAAGCTGCCAGGATCTACAACTCAGGCTCCATCGATTCATCCGGAGATCTTGGTGCGGGGATTGCCACGCATTGTTATGCTTCGGATATCGCCAATCGTCTTACAGGATGGGTTATGGCACCCCATGCTTGTACACTCGACGGTTAAAAGATGGAAGTTTCCGGATTGTATATTCTGTGGTTGAAGTAGATGGACTAAGTGTGCAGGGGTTCGCTGGCGCAAAAGGCTCTTTCCCCTGGTTCCACTTTCTCGTAGGCTACCTTATGGAGTTCTTGCAACTTTAATGCCTTTTAAATACTAAAGCACCAAACATGTACGAGTAGACGATACGATGCACAGAGAAAGAAGCACATGAAAATCGGCTGAGTTCAAAGAAATTTCGGGTGACCCAAGCAAGAATACTACATGATGACGAGACCATCAGGCGTGGATAGGAAACATGGAACGGTCGGGAGTGGAACTCGGAAACGTAGAGCTCTACGGAGTACCTAACCAGGTATCCACACAACAACGTGATGGAAGAGGAAGTTGGTCAGTACCTTGATGGCTGATCCTGATGATCGACTGAGGCGTAGCACGGAGTACACCCTTCTTCATCTCAAAGCCGGGGTGGGGGAGACCTCATAGTGACCTGACGATGATACCGTGTTACGGAGAGAGAAGGTAGTACGAAGGATGAAACGATATTGCGAGGTTTTGTTGGAAAGTCCCTCTGAAAGACTTACTAAGCAGGCTGTCGTAAGATCCGAAGACGCTAAGCCTTGTGCGTCGCATCATCTACCTGCCCACCCACCCGTGCCACCTAGGTAGGTACCTTACCTTCAGGTACACACACCCACGACACCGTCCTCGCGTTCCCCTCTTACGCTCCATCTCCCATCACCAACAACTGTCCACCTCGATTGCATCACACCACACACCCGCTGAGATGCTATTATTTAGCTTGATCTGTCAACATACATCTATGGAGTCGGGGATCCTGGAAAGCGATGCACAAAGTCGAGCGACGGCGTTCGGATCCTAGACCACACACTTGGAAGGAAATCCCAGCTAGTCTTTCCTGTGGTCACATCCTGACAATCTGGCCTAGAGTCCACCAACGGCCTGCCTCAATGTCTAGGTGGTCAGAAACTCGCCTTACATACCACGTCCAGCTCGGGATCGTGGTGTCCAACTTACACGAAGTCAATTTAAGGTCGATTCATCTTTCCAGCTACAATACCCTTAATGCAAGCAACCGCTTCCCTGTTGACTACCCGCTTCAAAAAACTAAGCACTTGGATCGATGACGAGCCTGTGCTGCATCGCTGTCTCGCTAACAACATGGCGTTCGAGTCACCCAATGGTCGAAGGAACTTGCACGAGCTGTGGCATACTGAGAGGGTCCATGAACATGCAACAAGGTGTCCAGGTTTACACTTGGAAAGATGCTCGAGGCAAGATGTTGGATAACTGAATGGTCGAGACGAAACAATTTATCGAAGGAAGGAGCATGGTAAAGTTGAAGGCACAGAGGCTGAATACATCATGGCGAAAGCGCACATGAGAAATCAGCGATACACATGATGTTCTATGGTTTTCCGGGAGATGGATTGCAGTCGAGTACATGAAGATTCTCGGCGGTCTTGAGTTCGGACGTACATACACACTTTGCTTGGAGACATTATTGATGCGAAGATGGCAACAACCAAGGCTGACAGTCCTAGTTATCACTACATAGAAGTGTCATGTAGATGTAGGCTTCGCTGATTGGCGAAGTAAGAAATTGGAAAGCTTTGTAAGACTTATAGGAAGCCGCAGGATAATATCAACTACGAAGCGCTCAATAATATTGTCAGCGATAGTCGGTCTCACAATGACAGTCCCACAAGTTCTGGTGAAGCTCATCGTGAATGCTTGCTAAAAGTCAGATTTTTACTGCTTGCCTGGGGATTCCCCTCGAATGTTGACGCGGTCAAATCAGCATTGCCATCGCCTAGCAGAATTACAGTAGCCTTCCCACCGTCGGACCTTCACCATCACGTATCACGCCAAGATTGCTCAACCCCTAACAGACTACCATCACTGGAAACATGAGCTTCAGGATGGATAACACCAAGTTGTCGCCGCTTGAATGCCTTCCTGCGGAGATATCGTGAGTACAGTCTGATACAGCGAAGAGAAGATTCTGCAGCCATATCAATTTTGACCCTACATGATGGAAAGACAATCTGTTCTGCTTGAATACTCTACACATGCCCGGATTCATCACATTTCATGGGACTGCTGTAGGGAGATTGCTGTGCATCGACTTGACTAATCTTTTGGTAGAGACCAAATATGCCGTTCTCTTACGCCCTCGAATATCTGTGTTCTTGCACGATCATCACAGGCAATATACAGAATCGTTCAAATACCTTTGTACCATGATCCCCATATCGACAAATTCGAATCACTCACCTTGTTTGTTCGCTCTCTCAATGAAATGAAGTTGAGAAGACAGGGCTCTAATAGGCTTTCCACGAGCAAAGAGATTGCAAGATTAAGCATCACAGTAGATCCAGTCAAAGATGCTGCCAGAAATACCAGTGGTCGAGGGCCAGCAGCGGTGCTTCTTTCGAGGATGATAACGATAATTGCTCAGTGAGATGCTCTTGTTGTCGAAATATCAGGGCTCTAACCAGCTGCTAAGATTCACACAGACATTGTCCGAAAATCAACATTTCCCTATGCTTCATCAACTCAATTTGCAGCCAAAGTCCAGTTGCTACGCTAGGGACCGAGACGTTTCCTCGTGTCACCAGCATTACTCTTTATCTTGGGTCCCACTTACAGATAGAGCCCTGGCGGAATCAGTGTCGATGCAAGCCAGATACGAAGTTTTGGCGTCCTTTAGTCAATGGCATGTCATTACCTGACTGCAAATCAGTCGAGGTACATCATTGGTGGGCTTCGCCTCCACCCAAAGGCACAAGTATCCTCAGCCAGGCCATGGATTGTAACTACTATTCCGACTTTCACGGCTATCCCGGCTTTCCTGGCAAACCAGAAAGCCTCGGACTACTTGACGGCCTGGGAAAGCTCGAAAGGATTTCGTTAGAGAGCCCTCCGGAGCTTGACAAGACAATTTTAGTACAGCTTCTCGGCCACCAAGATTCACTGGCCTCAAATCTCAAACATCTCGAACTTCGCTTCTGTAACCTCGACCCTGATATAATTTCAAAACTAATTCAGCAAGCCTCTCCAAGCTTGACACATGTGACACTACTGCTTGGAGGAAGGACTAACACGATGGGCTACCAAGAGGAGAAGCCTCCTCATCTATGTCCCCTAATACGAGAGTTTAGCAAGAACCTTGTTCGTCTAGAGTTTTCTGCTCCTTCGGTTTGCACAGAGATAGTTTATGACGATGATGAGCTACGGGAGATTAGGAGGAACTGCAACCGTGTAAGGACTGATGAATCCGATAACTATGCGATACATGAGGCCATTCTATCTTGTCGAAAGCGGAAGAAGACACAATACCGTAAGGAATGCATGCAAGAAGCTTTCAGAGAAGCCGGCAACGATTCTAACGCCCACATTGAGACAAGAACCGAGCTTCTCCTTGACCGTGAAGAAGAGCAGCGAAAAAGGTTGATCCGGAACTCATGGAAAAGAAAGATCATTAGCTGGCAGGGCAGTTGTAGGGCCGAGCGCTGGGCCGAGCTCCAACAGGGGGCGAACCTGGCGGAAGCTGGGATAGAGTGGACTCTTGCAAGTAAGATCCTCCCCCCTTTCTCCGGATGGAAACATATCTTTGTCTAATGAAAGCCATTGTAGATGCTTCCGCTCAAACCGCTAGTCGACATCTGGATGGCTTTGAGGAGCACATCCCGTACGAACCGGAGATGGAAGAAAAGTGCACGGCCGATACTTAGGACCCCGAACGGATGGTGTTTTGTAACAATGTAATAAATACACGGCTGCTCTCTCGACTACTTTTCTTGCACAACTTTGACATAAGCTAGATTTGGTGGAAACACTAGAGAAGCCGTATGAGCTGGTGTTTTACGAGGACTGCTTGGCTTTTTAGGCAATTGTATGAAATTTATGGGATATGATAATTTAAATGTAAACCAAATGTAGTTCGGTCAAGACGCTCACTGTATGAGTTCAGCGTTTCCCTTTTTCTGCTTCAGTTCTACCAATGTCTCACCCATCCCCAGCATATACAATGCCGTGCCGCCGTGCTTGTAGAAATTATCTTTCACATCCGGATCTCGAGTCCCAAGTCATAGTTTTCTAAGCCTCGCGACTGTGTTTCTTGGATACCCAGCGCTTTCTCCATTCTACCAAGGTATCCCTCAATCGTTCATCCTTACTCTCCATAGTCCGTAATATAGCAACCGCGACCGAACTTCACACTTTCTAATCTCCCTTCATAGCAAGAACAACATGCTAGGTGCCAACCACTTCTATCCAATCCAGCGGACGGAAAATTTGTTCCCAACTAACCCTTACATCCCAGCCTCGCATTTAGTAGAATTCATCTCTCGCCTGCGTATTGCTTCCTTGCTAGTAGACTCGCACACGTTCCGATGGCTCTACGTATTCAGAGTACTCGACAACTACTCTGACATTCCCCTTCCTCATTTCCCCAACAGCAACCCCTTCCCCCCTTCAATTCACACAAGCTCATAATACACCGGCAAGCCCTACCCTTAATCCAAGCACGTTTCTACCAACACCTCTCACTATTTCCCCATTTCACCACCCTGAGTATCGACGTCCATACCACCCGTCCCGTTCCACCCGTCCGTTATATTGTGCTCACACCTTCCTTCCTTCTGTTAGCGACGTCAGCAATATCTCCTGCTCACTCTCTAAAAGTTTATCATTTTCACTCTCGCTGGATATAGCCTTTTGCCATTTCAGACCCCCGATGGAGGCACTTTTCGGTTTCGTGGCTATGGCAGTGGATGTCTGGTTTTAGATTTTATGCAAGGAAATACTTGGACTGGTTTGGGGGATTTGCTGCTGGGGATGGGATTGGTAAGTTTGGATGCTGGAAGTTGGGGTATGGCGAGTTGGTATTGATACTGTACAATCTGGCGAGTACTCTGGATTAACCAAGATGAATATCCTCAAAGAACAACGGTTGTCTGTTCTCTCATCCATCCACAAACCCATCTATTCATCCAGCCGCCTACCTTCATATTCTCCCAGCAAGCCCAAAACCACACATTTAACCCCATCACCCCAGTTCAACAATCTACACCAAAGACAAATTTCCACCAACCCACTTTCCATCTAAAAGTTCCACATCTGCGTTCTTCATCCTCTTCTCTTTACTTCTTGATTTCCTCTAAGCTTGCTGCCGAAAGGATTTATCCTCAACTACCATTTTTGCGGGTTTTAAGTCTTCGTAGTACGCCTCATCAAGACAGAATAACCTCTACCCAGGTAGAGGTAGAGGGTCGAGTACCATTTTATTCAATCTCTTTGTAGATGCCAAATAAAGCCTCCATTCTTCCTCTGGGGAAGATTCCCCTGGCGAGTGGGTTGGGGGTTCAAGAGGCTTGCTGATACGGGAAAGCAGCTCTTTATGTGGATGAAACCTTGTCTGAAGTACGACGTGGTATGTTGAGGACCTCACTTGACGAGTCCTGAGTCGCTGGACATATCACTAATCATCTTGACGGGGGCAATACTTTCAGCTCTTCCTCGTTGAACCCTCGTATCGTTTGTCAGCTGCTTTATATTACAGACGGGACTCGTTTATTAGTAGGTTTCAAAAGTCTCTGCAGCGACAAAGGTGAGCTACAGCCGCTTTTAAAAATCCTAAATGATGATAATTAGGTTGAGACTCTCTACAGAGGTTACGAGGTATTCGAACCTTCCAGCTCTTGAACAAGGGCATGATGGTCATTTGTGCAATACTGTAAACCGCTGCTTTGTCAAACGATCCGTCAGGAACCCCCTCCTTCTTTAGAGTAAAAATATCAGTAGTCCGATAAAGTCAAGTCTTTTCTCTGGCAGGGCATTCGTTGAAGAACGGCCGAAACCCTCGGATTGTAAGTGGCTACTGCACAAATGGCGATCAATAAGCCCATTCCCCCTCAGCTGCTGAGAGCGATGAGTGGTTCCTCACGAACCGCAGCACCTCACTTGTAAATCCCTCGGGATTTTCTTCTGCAATGTAATGACCAGCTTCTTCCACCACAGCCACTTCAAAAATCCCCTGCTCATGAACCTCACTGAACATTTCCAAGGCTTCGTCTTTATGCGCGCTTTTATCCCCACTGAGTGCCATGGCCGGAACCTTGCTTTTCCCATTTGTGTCTATCCAGTGACGGTTCTCTTGGGCATCAATCTCAAAGGCCCTATAAACCTCCAATGCACACCTCATAGCTCCAGGCTGCGAGTACATCTCGGAATAATGATCCAGGTCCGCGGATGAGATAGCTGCCGCATTGTAAATAAGCTTAGAAAAGAAATGGTCAAGGTAGATGCGCTCTCGGCCTGCTACTAAGGCTTCTGGCAGATCTAGTACGCTGTGGAAGATGAAATGGAACTGTTGTACTGCACGTGTTGTCTTGTTTGTGTGATACACGACTGTTCCAGGGAGTGGACACTCGCCCCACACAACACTCATGACACGGGAATGATAGCGTGAGGCGAAAGCGTAAGCAATCATGCCGCCGATGTCATGGCCGACCAGGTGTATTGGGTCATCAATTCCAAGACAGTCAAGCAACATTAGGATATCTTCAGCCATGGCCGACTTGGTGAAGCCTGAGGCAGGCTTGGAAGAGGCACCAGCACCACGGTAATCGGGAGCTATGACACGGTAGCCAGCAGCCGCTAACGGTGTTATGACATGACGAAATTGATGGGATGTTTGAGGAAAGCCGTGGAGAAGGAGGATTATGCTTTCTTGATCTGGAGGGTACGGAGGAGGGCAGTCGATGTAGGCAAGGCGAATTGGCGGATCGGTCTCAAGGAAGGCTACCAGCTGCTTCCAGTTGGAGACGTTGGGGGTTGAGAGTGACATGCTGGCCTCCGGTGAACGTCTCCCTGCGACAAGAACAAGCTGTGTCAATGCCGTGCGCTGACTTCAGGATTCGCTATTTCGGCTCTCCTATTTCAGTATGATAGTTCCGAAGCGGCGACTTTCCATCGTGGTACATTCTCAACCCCGGCGTGGAGACTTAATAACGTTGAGACTGAGCGCCGGTGCGACACAGAACTGAGGGTTTTGGCGCATGACGTCACAGTTGCCGAGCCGCCCATCTACGCGAGAAAGTAAACACCACACAGCAGGAAATCTTTTCTGCCTCAATGCTACGAAGTAGCGTACAAGATGCCAGATGATAGAAGAGTCTTTTGTGCATGTGCTACGTCTGTATTCTGATGATGGAAGAATAAATGTTCGATTCAGCGGTCAGGTCTCTTTGCAATGATCGGACACTACTGACATTCGTGTCATCCTGGAGATCAGTTCACCAGTTGCCGTCGCAGCCTGACGATGCCACGGACATGAACCGCTGACCATCCTGCTTTCCCTTGGTTAGTAATTTACTTAGAATTCCTTTCTCCACTCATTGATGCGCTTCTTCTCTGGCTGGGCCAGTGTCATGTCTCTATGTGGATCGGAAGATTTCTTTCTGTCATCGCCCTCCTTAAACCCATTTCTCCATAGCGTAACCTAGAAAACGGGTTAGCCAACACGCAAATAATATATCGAGCGTGTCATCGGCTCTTTGTTCGAGATCTTTGTGCTCAGATCCTTTCTCGCCTCCATTTATCTCCCCCGGGCAGTCCTGTTCAACAACTCTAGGGCTCCTGTACGCTAATGGATCGGACGAAAGCATTTGAAATCTATATCAGATACGGATCTCAACTTACTACGCATATTCAGAGAAGACCACCACGGATAAACACATGCGCATGGTCCTTGCGCTCGTTGGTCATGATGGGCCTGCAAATTCAGAGACATACAAGCAGATATTCTCCGAAATGGTACATGGTGCATTGGAGCAATTTGAAATCTTTCCGTGAGTCAATGTTTTCATAAAGAAGGTCGCAATGTAGGGAATGAAGATCGAACAATATAAAAGTTGAGACGTGGCTCAGCACATATCTCTTAGGCTTCAAGGGTCGCTCTCTGAAGTTATGCTGTACCATATGAGGACGAAATTTGGACGTCTAAAGCTGGACTGACGTGAGATTATAGATTTGCTGGTATGGCTGGCACATCTCAAATTAACAGGGCAAACCGGGAGTGAGAATTCTCGCAACAAACCACGTTGTGGGGATCGCCGGCACGATTTGAACTTGGTTTGGACAATGCGGGAAAGAGCCGTCGCTGATACTTCCCTCGGTATGGTGTAGTATGACTCGATCAAGTAGACCGACCAAACGCACTCGATTTTAAGGATTGGGCCGGAATATTAGCCAAAGAAAACACGAATGGTTGAATATACGGTATAAGAAGGTGTCGAGAACCCACACTCGCTTCTCCTACTTCCCTCGCTGGAGCTCATCTGTTTGTATTTCGTTCTTTACCTTTGGCTTCTATACGACCTGAAAGCATCATGAAGCTTCTTCAAGTCTTCGCCGCGTTGGCGTTCCTTCTTCCCCTGGTCTCATGCGGTTACTCCTATATCACCTTTGAACTTTTTACTACTTGGCTTGGGGGAACTTCTACTGTACCTTTGAAGCTAGAACTCAGACCGTGACAATCACGCAAACTCAGACTGTCCGGAACACGGCTACCCCGACTGAGACTATTTATCTACCCAACACGATAACGATTACGTTATTTACAACAAGTACTACATTGAAGACGACCGTTGCGAACACTATTACCCCGACGACTTTCACGTCTACCTCGACAAGCATCTCCGCCATTTCCATAACCTCTATAGTGATCTTCAGCATCACGACCACTATTACTGAAAGGAGTACTCGGATATCCAAAACCACTCTCGTGGCCTTCCCCGGCTTTACGCCCATCTAATTAACGCTGGAACGAGTAAACATACAGCAATGTGGGACCCAATCCCGAGATATGCGAAGCGTAGACAACCAGCACCGGCTTCATATCTAACTACGGTCATCTGTGACACAGTCATAGGTCTAGTCTTCACCAAAAACTTGGTCTCAACTGCTCACACTGTTACTATGACTGCTACTCCTTAGACTGATACGCAAATCATCGCGATTCATCTTACTATCACCTCTAAACCTTGAGCCCCGTTCAAGCTACCACAATTAAAATTGTCAGCACGAACTTAGTAACGACAAGCACCTTGAAACTTGCCCAGATTTAGTCAAGTTACCCGTACACCGAAACAGTCACAGTCGTCCGGGCCCGCAGCAACTTATTACGCTGCCTGCGATCCCAACAACCTTGCCACCACCTACAACGGAAGCTTGATCGTTACACTGGCCAACGCCCCGACAAGCCAGAGAAACATTCATGATAGCGATCCTTAGAAGGGTTGCTCCTATTGGCCCCACGCATCTAACTTGTGGCGGCGCGTCGCTGTATCAGCTTTTCGGCAGTGGAACTTGCAGCTTGTATTACCCGACGACTGGCGATCCAAGTGTCAGTATTAGGAGTACAGTGTCAGCAATCAATTTTTTCTCTATGCGGTTTTGAGTAATGGGAATTTTGTGCAATTCACCCCTGCATAACATGTTCGTTCTGAATCTGGAAGTGGCGGGCTTGTGCGAGGGCGATGTTCCTGATGATTCAAATGGCGTTTTGCATGTTCTTTATGCGGCGGAGAAAATCTGCGAAGTAGGATGGCATAGGGGTAATAACAATCTATCGACACATCATGCCAGTCGATGCTCCTTAATGAGAATAGGTCATCATTGTACTGCATGACCCAAGTTGGCGCTCCAATCGATATCCAGAGAAGCATTCGATGCCTGCTTCAGCCTAATCCGCATCGCTCGCAGCGCAAGAGTAATAGATCTGTCCCTATCTGATACGTTACTCCTTGCGTCTGCGTAGTCTTGCATATGGCTTTGTCTTCAAATGCTCCTACTTTGAGGCGAGCTTGTGCGTTCTTATCTGCTATGGGGCACTTAGTTACTTCGGGGAAGAGATCTGATACGGAAACATTTCGAGTGGCGGAAGAATTCTCCGGTCGAAGCTTCTCAGTGGCAATGTACCAGGCAGAAGGGGGCTTGGATTGCTATTCTTGCATGCCAGCTCGCAGTGATCGCCATTGAGGCATGACTTGCATGCATCGCTTTGTGTACTATTTGGCGAGATCTCAGGATAGCAAAAGAAACACCTCGTGCGGGACCCCAAGTGGAGATTCTCAAGGCAGAAACAGCCTCGGTTTTGAACCATGCATGCAAAATTCCAGAGAACGCCACGAAGGCATCAGTTGCATGCATGGTATGTTTTCGACTTCGTACAATTTGAGTGACTTGAATCGAGCAGCTCGTGCAACAATGCAGTGGGAAATTAACAAGGCGAACAGCCTCAGCTACTGGAGATGCATACAACCTTTCAGACAACGCTGCCGAGAAACCACTTGTATGCGTTGTTCGTGTACGACACCGCAAGATGCCTGGTTGAGGAACATAATAACTCGTGCAAATTTCGAAATGGGGATTTCCCAGGCAAAATGAGGCTCAGGGGAATTGATATGCTTGCAGACTTTCACTAAAAGCTACAGAGGCAACACATTGCATGCATTGTTTCAAGTATCACAAGGCAAAACTCAGAAACTTCAAACGATCTACGTTATGCATCTCGACTCACCATCCAGGTTCGTTGTTGATGAAGCCTCATTTTACTAGTATCGACCAGACGTTCGCATGCGAAGGCATGCAGGGACCCCACGTACCCACATATCTCGCATGCAGAATCTTCGATGAAACATGCGATGCGATTAAAACGGTAATCCGGCTGCACTGGTCGAAGAGCCTCAATCGTTATGATTTTCTTTATAATTCCTTGGCTTTGCGCATCTTCATGCACAAGTGCCTAATGCACTCATATCTCAATACGCATGTGTAACCCTACGCCTCTCGTATGCAAAACCCCCGGACAAAGCAATTGATGCCCTTCGGCCGTGTTTGTAATAGAGCCTTTATTAGCACAAAGTTCTCTACTATGTACTTCTTAGATTTGGTCTCGAAACATATCGTTGCACAAGTGCCATATGCGTGCATAATATGCATATAGTACCTCACGTCTTCTATGCAGAGCCTTTGCATGAAACATCGGATGCCGGAAACATGGGATACTCTTAATAGCTTTTCAATATGTTGTCATGAGCTCACATTTTCCGGTCTCCGCATTCGAAACCGTAAAGTGCGTTGCATGCTTGTACGTGCCACGTACTTACCCCGGGACTTGGTGCATTGGTGCATTTCGACCAGCTACATAGATAAGACGGCAGAAGCATCCCTGCTGGAAGAATGCATAGTGTCAATTGCCACAAAATCGGTCCGGGAGAGGCTGAGAGATTATGTGCAACTAGATCAGTTATTCTGATAGACCGTTAAGACAGCCTTACTAATGATGAGGCAAGCTTGCTTGTGAGGGTAGGCTCAGAAGCAAGAAACGCATACGAAACTTCATGTGCCACATCTCATGTCAAGGCCACTTTGGGTGGAATTTCTAATTCGCCTCAACTCGGCATACCAAATACCCTTGCAACGGAAACCTCGAAACATCCGAATATACTAGGCAACGAACGGTTCAGCTTGTGGTTACCTGACCCCTCTCTCAGATCGACATGCGAATGCGGATTCCTTCCGGAAGGACAACATCTTCTCGTAACCACCAAATTTAGGAATGAACTACTGTGCTCAGTAGTGAAATCATGAAGGATATAAACTCTAATCACACTTCAATTGACCGAATAAACCGTATAGTGCGCTTGAGAGCTCCAATCACCGAGGAATTTATAGAAACTATACGACTGAACTCGCAATACCGATAAGGGAACCCATGTAAAGGAAAAGAGGGAAGCTCCCCGTTCCTCAGAGCCCGATATGATGTGCTCTTGCAAAAGCGGACCACTCTGAGGCAATTTGCCTCATGGCCCAGCTAAGAAAGCAATTGTGAATGATTCCCATATTGCTTTAAGCCTGTGGAGCAAACCCCATGCGCGGGCCATTGCTGTCAAAAACAACGAATTGGCTTTTCAATAGGGGGTCACCGAAGATGTTTCTACTAAAACCATCGCTACTCTGAAGCCCACCGAAACAGGAGATTCTGGTGGCGTCTGTCGGGCCAATATTGATAAGTCTACCCGCAACGACGGCATTGTAGCCACTGATGCAGAGCGTTATGTCTGGTAGAACCACGTTGCAGGCAAAAGTGTAAGCACCTTGAGCGTTATCGTACGCTGCACCCTCAACCTCCCTGTAGTAGGCAGCCACGACGCTATCGTCAACGAGAATCAATGGACTCCCGGTGTCCACGCTTCCATGAAGGCTGTACGGCCTAGCTGAGCCGCTACCAATGGTGTAACTCTCCATAGTGATATCCCAGAAGCCATAAGAACTGTCAACCTCGGTATAGGTAATGGGACCAGTATATTTGGTTGCATCTATATAGCCTAAGTCGAACGAACCGGGAACTTGGTGCTTCAGGGTTGCAGTAAAAAGTGGTGAAGCGCGGCTAACCTTAACATTGTCAAAGAAGGTGTTTCGCTGGTCTGGCTGGACAGTATTGATGCTATTGAAGGCAAATCCATGAATTCCTTAGGCATAGTAAGCTAGTAAAATGATGCATGGAATGGCTAACCATCGGATGAGATATCATCGAGAAAACGAGCGGTGAGCTTTGCGACGAGCTGGACGGCTTGATTCTGGATAACAATAGTTCCTACAGCCACGGTGTCGGTGCATACCCCCCCAGATGCCCCCTGAGATCCATCGCCATAAATGATCTCCCAGGTGTCATTGGCCAAAGCCTTGGAGGTATCGGATAAGGATGGATCATATATCTTGTGGCCCCTTTGTTCCGCCGTGGGGAGAAGAGGAGAAGAAACCCAAAGATCAGAAGAGCCAGTATCAACCTGCAGATTCAAGGTTTGTCCGCCAATGGTAACTGGTGTAAGATATTCCTTATCATTCGATGTGGGAGTAATGATATCGTCTCCGATACTGTTGGCAGTAACCTCATCATGTACTGGTGTAGCTTTGCCGTATTTACGATACACTCTAGCAAGGGCGGACGGCCCGTATCGTACAGCTGGGTCTTTGGACTTTTGCTGCAAGGAGAAACTCCCTGAATGCTGATTTCGTAAGAAGATGGCAGCACTCAAAGTGCCCATCATGACCAACATCGCGCATTTTGCAATGCACGGCATGTCGTAAAACGTCTTGTATATTTAATGACTCTGAAGATCTTTCTAAGGGATTTTGAGCTAGGAGTTATGCAAGAAAGGCGATTGAGCAAGAGCAATATATATGGTGTTCGAGCCGTGCGAATTTGGGGGCCGTATTAACAAAGGCCGAGACACTATAGTAGATGAGTTGGTGGAAGGATCACCATGAATAGATCTACTGATGATCTGCAGCAGAACTTGCATCACAGTCAAACGTATGAATAGGTTGCACCATTGACTGCAGACGCCATATTCTGCACTGTGCAGTCTGCAACCAAGGATTGCGAGAAAACTGGATGCGGTACTCAGGAGACATGATGATGCTGCACGTCAGTTACCATGCCGAGCTTCGCTTTCAAGAAGGGTTTTATTCAGCAGGCACTTTTTACTCTGGGCCGATGGACGCAGTATCTAAAGCCTCAGGATGCATATTCCGTTACACCAGTAAATCCACTACTATGGCTCATGGCGAACGGTTGGGTTATCATGTTTTATCCTGCTTACTGGTAGTCCTCGTTGCTGATCAGCTCTGTATAAGGACGAAGGACAAGGCGCATACATGACTGAGGTGATTTCCAGAACTTTGTACGTCAGGAGGTGGCGAGACACTATCTTCATCCTACGCATGCAGTGCCTCTCCATATCAATTTCTTAATCATACTTCGATTGGTTCTAGAGCCTTTGATTATGCCGGCTGTTAACAATATAAAACGCGAATCTTCGTTATAGATGGGTGGATCTTCCCAGACCTGCAGGCGTCAACAAATCAGAACCGTTTGGCTTGAAGCCAAAAGGCAAAATTGTTTCTATCATCTTAGACTACAGCTTTGTGCCTCCACAGACTCAAGTTAGTATATCCTGGTTCAAGACCCAAGAATGATTGACATGCTTCTATCTGTTTTCTTATCGGGTGTTATAGTTTGGTCTGTTGTGTAGGGGTAATGCGAGTGCCCTAATCGTGCCTTCCTCAGCATTAACTACTGATACCGTAAATGATACAGATCAACTGGGTCCTGCCAGATTCGAGGGTATTTCGTTCCCGTTGGCTCTTGAAACGCAGGATGAAGATCAGCGAAGATCAGCTTCACGCTAACAAGACTTCACGAGAACACGCGCCTTGTCCTCCTGGGCTTCGCTAATAATGCCAGGGCTGTTGGCTTCGTAGGTGCAGGCAGCAACTCGAGAGTGATCCTTGAGGGTATTTGGGTATTCTCATTGTGCCTCTCTTCGTTCGTTTGAAACGCGATGACATACTCCCAGGCAATTTAATTCCTTGTTTTATGGCAAAGCACTTTCTATATGCCAGTCTTACTGTTCACCGATTAGTCCGTCTAATACCAACGTCTCACATTCACTTAGCCTTAATATATATCTGGAGTTCCAAGTACAACCCTTATAGCGGTCGTGTAGCAGTCTTCCTATTCTTTTCCAAGTAGTGCTTCTTAGCTTTGAGTTATAGCTCCATGCACTTCTCAACCCTCCGTACATTCAGACTCCTCGAAGACCCGTTGTCCTTACAGCAGCATCCCAAATAAACCTCCGTTGAAGATGTTGACTTGGTTCATGAAAAGCTCAAAGACAGTAAAGCACTATTTAAGTCCACGTCACTTTGAGGGGAGAGAAAATAACCTTCTACCAACACAACTACCTGCATCTGGTAAGCAATGTTGTGACATTCTTTTATGAAAAGCCGCAGCTGAACCGAAGGCGCTAGATGATGCTGAAAACACTCAGAAAGCTAATTCCTCCTTTTTTGGGACAGAAGATCGGCAGAGTACCGTTACCTCAGAAGCGGCGTCCAGGTACAGGATAAAAAGACGTCCCGTAGCAAGTCCGGCGCAGTTGGAAGGACCCTACTCGAATCTGTCGGTTGGAATTGAAACCAACGAGGTCCCTGCAGACCTACCACGTTCCGCAAGCACTTCGTCGATGGAAGAAGAGCAACACCTTTCAGTGTTAGAAGTCGTGGACTTCGAGCATTTTGTTGCATCTGAACCAAAACACGAGCGCGAACCGACACTTTCGAAGCCAGCCATATATACAAGTTGCGGTAAAATTTTAGGAGATTCCCTTTTGCCTGAACCCCATAGTGGTCTGCATAAGGAGTGGATTCCTTTCATGCTCCGCAAGACTGTGGCTTCTCTGCTAGCAGTGATACTCTTTATGCTCGTTGGACTCTTGGAATTCTTAGACCGATTCGAAAAAAAAAGGTATCGTTGACGATCTCATGTCCATCTTCACTCAAAGGCTCTTTGCTCTGAAAAGACTTCTCTGACCATTCCATCAGACAGGGTTTCTCATCAGATCGCGGGATCATCAATGTGGCTATCCGGTTTGTACCAACCATACTTGTGATTCTTCTGTCTTTTACCTGGCAAATGCTGGTCATCGATTTGAAAAAGGTCACCCCTTGGGCTGCGATGACTAGGAAGTGGACTGAGCCTAGAGAAAGCATTCTTGCCAATTACATCGACGACTTGGAGATTATGTCTGTCTGGAATTCGTTCCGCCGCAAGCATTGGGGTATTCTAATCGCCCTACTCGGAGGGTTCCTGTGTGGTAGCTTGGTACCCTTTGCAGGTGGACTTTTCTACGTCGACCCTCTCCACGAGTCCACTTATAATTCGACACTAGTGAGAACTTCTCGATTTGAATTCAATGGCTCATTGAACGCCTTTGATCTCTCAAGTCCAAAAAAAGCACAGCAAGAAGCGGCTGTGACAGAAAAGGACCAGTTTGACTTACTATCTCCCTGGACGTCCAGCGAATATGCTTTCGAAACCTTCAATCTCTCTGATACACACCACAACGTAGCACTGTCTACAGATAGTGCAGCTTTTGGAGGAACTCTCGCTTGCGATATCATCAACTACAACACCAAAGTCACCCGGGGGTGGTATACCCAAGATCATGCTTCCGAGGATCCAAGAGCAAAAACCCCTGGACTCTTGACGAATGTTGAGCTTATTCCAAACGAGGAAGACATGGTTAGAATCGGTTGCAAAATCATTCCGGCTTTCTATCCGAAAGTTATATTCTCAAGACCTAGCGATCAATCAGTGAAAGTGCTTCCAGCAGCATGGATGAATGTAACAAACTGCTCCAACACTGAAGAGACACTTTTGACAATGACGACAATGGTATTACTGGGTGCTAATGTCAACGACACAGCGATAGAATTTAATACCAAGGGTTTGCTTTGCAGGCATCGTTTCAGCATAAGAACGCTTGAAATCGTTGTCAATGCTTCTACCGCTGACTTAATGAAGATTACACAATCATCGAATACTTCCACCCCAGTTGACATTGGTATTGACACTGCCACGCTTGATGGTGTAATGAACCGGCAAGGCCCGTCCTCTGATGAACTCGACAATTACAACACACTAGTTCCGTTACCAGATGTACTGAACGTCGCGCGTCGCGGATTGTATGATGAATTTACCGGTTTTATAGGGAGGGAGCCTTGGTTCACGAGGCTTATCCGCGGAAATGTCACGAAAATGTTCGAATATACTACCGACATGAAAGCTCTAGCGACCGATTCATCGCAACTTTTCCAAAGCACTATGGCACAGATCGCGAATGTCGCTTTTAGGAGCAACGACTCGTCACCGGTACCCGGCTTTCTTAAGACACGAGAGCCACGCATTACGATTCAACGGAGCTCTTTGCTCTTCTTACAGTCCGCGCTTGGTCTTTTAGGCAGTATAGCTATCTGCTGTGCTACTGTCTTGAGGCCCAAATCTTGCCTTAACGAAGACCCAGCCACATTAGCAGCTCTGTCTATCATCGTAGCCTCCAGTAGAGATTTCCAAAAGCAATTCAAGAACAAAGGCCATCTTGATAGTAGAAGGTGCACAGAGGGACTTGAAAGCTTGAAGGTCAGGCTCAATACTGAGGGGCATTCAAAGCCTTCAATAGAGCTTCAGAATCCCGCTGTAAGTCCACTTGTCGAACTGTCAGCATAGCAAGGACATTGTTAAGAAGAGAATAGTTTCAGGAATCCAGCAGCGATAGTGAGGCAATCAATGAAGGTTACAGGCCTCTCATGTTTTACCTCGCGTCCCGGTCCTGCCTACTTGTCGCGATTATTGGAACAGTGATGACCCTAGGGATCTTGTTAAGGCTCTCAAGCTATCGGTCAGGGTTTGATGCACAGGCCACATTCAGATTACTTGCCTGGTCTTACACACCAAGCGCGATCCTAGTCGTATTAGGATATGCTATAGACGGTGCGAGTAGCTGCACTCGGGCATTAAACCCCTACATGTCCCTTCAACGAGGGTCTGTTAGTGGTCAAAGGTCTTTACTCTTCAACCCGGCAGACCGTTCGGCATTCGCTATGTTCTCCTTTCCATATTGGCGAAACCTCGATGGGGCTTTCTTTGCAAGTTCGCTAGTCGTTATTATATATCCGGTGATTAAGATCATGGCTGTAGGCTTGTATATTCATTCTTTCAGCCGTCATACGTTTACAGCCAACATTGACATCGATCAGTCTTTGATAGCGAACCTCGACAAGATATCTAGAAATACCGAGTCACGAAATGGCTACAGCCAGGTAGCGTATGAATATGCCGTTTGGATGTTAGCGCCAGAGATTCAGTTCTGTTCGCCACCGGGCACCAAAGGTTCACTCATATTTAGCAACCTCACATCTAGCCCACTGCTAAGAGATACCAGCCAAGCCCTAGATCGCGGGGGTTCCCTTTCGGCAAATGTGCCAGCAATTCAAGTGGATGTCGACTGCTCTGCCTATAACAGCGAGGACTTCCAGGTCGTAAGAGAAGGAGAAGTAGTCCGTGTCACCTGTAAAAGTCGGAGCTGTCGAAGGTACTTCTCAGAGACCAAAAGTCCTAGTTCATATGGCCTGCCGGTCAATGCCCATGTGTGGCCCGGTGGCTTCAACATATCGGCTATGCCTGCTTATCGATATTTAGCTTGGGTCCGTGGCTTTGATCAAGCTTTTGGTGACACGGAAGATTACGACCTCGCCCCTATAAGTGGCCTGTTCATGAATGTTGATGACTACGGTCCTAACTCAACAAGTGCAACTCAGCGCTTTAATATAACACCTAAAGCTATCGCTGGGTTCTCCTGCGTTCGATCTCTCAATAAAGTCAATGTTAACGTTACATTTACTCGAGCAGTACAGCAAAAACTTGAAAGAACGTCAATACTTTCAACGGAAATTGCAACCTTTGATGACCGATCGATACTCCCAGCTAATGATCTGCCGCCCCCCAACGTTAGCATGAATTACCCTACAGAATGCGTCTCGTCACCAAACATGACATGTGGATCATCAACAAGCTGGATCACTCCTCACTGGGAAGCCTGGATAGGCGATTACCCGGAGAGAATGCCAACCGGTCTAGGTAGTAACTCCTTAGAAATTTTGGCGGCCACCACGCTGCAGTATCAGCCTGGCAACAGCTCCTCTTGGAACAGATTATATGAACCAGATCATTTACTTAAAGCGGCCAAAGAGGCATATACCATGTTTAGCACTCAAGTTATTAATGTGCAGCGCATTACAGCTACGAAAATCAGCAATAGCACAGTCCAACGAATAGCGACAATCGATCAACAATCCTTCCGGGCGGTCCAGTCTCGCAATGTTACAATCATACTCATCGTACTTCTCGGTACAACCCTTGCATGTATACTTGTTGCATTCTGGCGTGTGCCATCGAAGCCTGTCATTACTGAAGCACCAAACTCCATCGCCGCGCAAGCCTCTTTGCTCGCAGGTAGTAATCTGGTCCGCAGACTTGAAGTGGAAGGCGTGAAATCGGTGGCGGAAACTAACATCTGGAACGAAGAGGTCTTCAGTATGGGATGGTGGGCGACCGACGAGCCGCAGTCTGGAGTAGAAGGACCTGTAGAGAGGTGGGGAATTGATATTGGTGTTGCGCGTCTGCGCAACACACTGGAGAAGTAGGAGCTTGGGCGGCGCTGACAAGATTGATGAGATGGGACAGATCGCATAGTCGATTAGCCGGATATTTGGAGATTGGAGGGTTTTTCGAAGTGTCATAAGGGAAGAAGTTACGAGGGAATAGGATGCAATAATGCAAAAGAGACTTTGTTGTTCTGGGGTTTTTTTCTTTTTAATTTTGCGCTTCTCAAATGTGCTGATAACTTGATATCCAATATATTACCTTTACTCTTTCGTCTTCGTGTTCAGCGATGAAAGGGTCGTTGTTGACTGATCTTGTGGGGCTGAGCCCTGTCGAAACGGCTTAATCCGGACAACCCTATCGCAATCCCTGCCCGCCCTCGGGACTGTTCAGATTCATCATATTGAGGACATTCGTAAGACTTGCTCATTCCTGGTGTTAAAGATACCCTTGCCCTTCAAAATGGTCGAGTTCAAGCTACCATCTACGTTACGAGCAGACGAAAATATCGCGTCTCAACCTCTCGAGTCATGGCCTCCCTAATCTATGCTGCGGGCGCCGCTACATACGATAGGTAAGCTGTTATCTTCTGGATTTCTCCTCTGCTTCCCTTGAAGGCTCTGATCATGGTAGCTTTACATGGATCTCCTCTGAACACAGATACCCTAGCTGACCCACCACCAGAATCCAGAAGATCTTCACCGCGCGTCGTGAACGCAAAGAAGTCAACGCCGCCCTCTTCGCCCAGCAAGAAGCTGCCAACGCAGCTCGAATCGCCGCATTGCAAGCCAACACCTGTTTTTGCTCCTCCAGCGATTGGGATGGGCTAAGCCACAATGATGGATGCGCACAGGCTGCGGCCGCCGCTAGAGAATGTGAAAGAGGAGGACTGAACAACGAGCCTGCAGATATTGAAGTAGCGGAGCCTAATGGCCCACCGCCAGTATACATGCTTGTGGACGAAAATGGGCAGATGATGGTGGATGAGCATGGCAGAAAACAGAGATGGCAGGGGAGGGGATTAACAGCGCTTTTCCAGAGAAAGAGGGGGCCAGGGGAGGATATGGTTCGCGTGGGGTGACTGGACAAGAAATGAAAGCGTATCGGTGACGAGTGGGTAATAGCCTTGGTCCTTGGCTTTGTAGGTCAAAGTGTCGGCTGTCTTAATTTTACCGAAAGGTGTAAATTGTGTTGTTTTTGTAACGCCTTATACTGCTGGCACTGCCACCCGCACAAGGCTCTTGTTGTCTCTAACATGCTATAATCGATCAGCCTAGACTGAAGTCCAGGTCCTTTCTTCTTGGGTCGAAAGCTAATTTTATTCTTCACAGCATCGAGTTATCCTTAACTCTCTTTCATTACCTACTTGCCTATCTAGAATCTCGCCTTCTTATCGCAACATCTCAGTCTTGCTTCACCTTAGCTCCATGCGCTAATGGACAGACACAGAATGCTTGGTGCAGATATAAGGCATCTGATGCCTCGTTTTGTCGCCTTCCTCCTACGAGTCATGCTTTCATCTGCTTATTGGTGCCCACACTACCTCAGCGGCTTCGTGGTGTGGATGCACAAGGCTGCCTGGAAGCGTGTCCATATCATTGGTGGATCATCTACGTCAGGCTGCATTACAGACGGGTTAAAACCCGAAGTCAAGAGGGCTGCGTAAGCTCTCTACACTTCACGTATATCCAGCTCATGTTATAGAGCGGCAAAGGATTCAACATCCGCAGTCGCACATCTCTTGATTCGACATTGATTTTATACGATATGGACCCTCTATCAGTCGCTACTTCGATCGCCGGACTAATAGTTGCAGCGTGTCAAGTGTCTAGCCTCTTGAAGGATTTTGCAGGAAGTGCAAAAGAAGCTCCCCATTCGGCGCGAGCTGTCTTCATGGAAGTTACAGGCATCAGTGTTTGTCTCAATCAGCTGCAAGGATATGTATTAGGGAAACAGGAGACCTTCAGATCCCGAAGATCACTCATCATGATTGAGCAAGTCATTGTTGTTCTTACCGACTGCGTTTCTATTTTCTCCGAGCTGGAGCAAACCCTGGAGATTTTAAAGACGGATCAGCCAATGAAAGTCATAGACAGATTGAAATGGACCATGAAAGAGGCAGCAATCGGCAGACTCCTACAGCGTCTTCAGACCTCTAAAGCGTCACTAACCTTTATGCTAACAACATTGACTTGGTAACTTACGCATTTAACCCTAACGTGCATAGACAGTGCAAAAAAAGGCTGACCGACTTATGCTTTTAGTACCTCTATGGACGGGGCTTTGGCATCGACCAGAAACCTGAACACTCTTGTTCGCCAGGTGCTCAAGTCCAATGTGAATATGTCCCATAGACTGAGAAGCATCGAACGCATGCATCCTGCTCTAGCTGCCTCAACCGCTCCTTCGAGTGACAGTCTGGGGATTAACGCGCAAGGCAGCCAACGAGCAACAAGTCCAGCATTCTTTAAGTTTGCTTTTGAAGAAGACCTCCAAACCTCTAGGGTCTACAAAAGGGTTGCCCTGGACGAGTCGAGATTCTCCAAATCATCTTTCAGCAATTCTATCGGGCACTCCTTTCTATCAGGTTTGAGTCTCTCGGACGTCTCCGATATCAGTGCCATTTCCTTGCCTATTTCGCCAATGGAGCTCTGGAATCATCATCGTTACGGTTCCGGACACGAGAGGAAAATTGATCCTGGTGCATCCCCGTTTGAGGCATGGTACAATCCATCATCAATGGTAAGGCAGTCTTTTCAGCAGCTCTGCAATAGGGAAAGCTAACAGCAGGGTCAGAAAAGTGCATTCATACGCACTGCCTATTTCAACGGACAGTATACCAATCAGTACGCCCAATCCAAAGTCTCTGGCCATCTAACGTATAGGCGGTTTACTATTACCACGCCTCATTGCTCCCCGATCTTCACCGAGGGAGCGAAGCTGGCACAGATCTACGAAGAGCCTACAGGAGGGAGAGATCAAGAATCTTCAAAATATCAGCACTCAGAAACAGAAGACAAAAGTATTAAGTTTGCAGATCCTTGTTGCAGTAGTGTTGAGGTTACGGGTTCCCACTCCAACATTCCTGACCCTATGAAAGATCTCTGGGCGAGGAGGCCCAACGTTGCAGAGAGAAAGTGGAACGCACTGCCTTCACATGCGGGGAACGCCTTAGCCTGGAAATGGACGGTGCTAGATACCTTGAAAGAGGTTCCTTACTAGCCCCATGCGGAATGTTCTATATGTAGAATTTCCTCGAGTATGGCCCTTTTATCTGTTATTTTCTGCCACCTACTTCAATCTGAGTCTTAACTAATATGAAGTAGGAGCGAATTGATCGAAGAATATACCAATGTGCTGGCAAAGACTGGACATTTGACTTCGGCGCCATAATGGTCCTCTGTGCCCTAATTCAACCCTTATCATACTGTACGTTCCGGCAGCCTTGTCATTTGAAGAGCCCGTACCTCTCACACTTTACAGGCAAATCTTAATTAAATTCACATCATATAAATTCAAACATATACAGTCTATCGCTAGGTAACTTCACGCCTTCGGATACTCACTGCATCTTGTAGTTTTGTAAATGATGTAACGGCAGTCATAGGCTCGATGATGCAAAATTATGGAAGCTGAACGGTACATGATGTTTGTTTATATGTCAGCCAATATGTTTAATTGTTTGATGATCCTCATGGGCTGTATAGCAGGTTTAGCTGACTTTGCTCACTTATATTCATTACCCTTCTCACTTTTTCCAAGTCTCTTTCCTTTTTCTTTTCTTGTATCTTCGAATATCTTGCACATCCTTAAAACCCCTAGTACTACGTACGAGTATCTTGCACATATTGTAACCCACCTATAGTACGGTCCTGTCCCATCGAGCTCAACTTTCCCAAATCTTATGCTTTCCGACCCTCTTCTTTCGCCGTGCCTGCTATTGAAACTCAGATCTCATACCTAACCGTCGGCCGCGTTTCGGATGCCGGCTCAGAAGCAGCCCCACATTACAACTTTGGTTCAGATATCAGATGTAGAATCACAAGAGCTTCCGCGAAAGCTCAAGGAAATGAAGCCGAGTAACGTCCAACGTGACTTGGCCCACGCCACGAAGAGCTCAATAGAAAATATTATATGAAGGCGTAAACACGCTGATATCTATCCTTCGTCCCTCTCCTGCAGAAAGTCATTCAAGGCCGAATCGGTAGCTGACTTCTCTTTTCTCTTCCAGGCTCCATCGACGATTACATGTTCAGGAGGATATCGGCAGTACAGATAGTGACATCTGTGCTTAATGGGAAGAGGTCTCCTACGCTGGCGCCAAAGAAGGGAAGGACGTCAGCATGCCGCGGCGTCTGTGCAACATAGGGGCGCTGATGGGTAATTAGCAAAGAATGGTGACGATGACCTTCACCAGCTGAAGTGCACGGACGGGTCTATCTTTATATCCGTGACCGATAAGAGTATGGGTACGATGTCTGAATACTTGGGAGGAGGCCGCTAGAGAGTGATATTCTGGGATATGAGTTTATATTGGGCGAGATGAAGCATGCTAGTATGTGATCGGAGGCCCGGGAGATGAAGGAGAGGTTTGAAGTAAGTGTGAGTGAGTATGTGAAGAGTATGTTGAAGTATGTGACGACGGAGGTAGGGGAGGACATTGTGTACTAGATGGAACTTGGGTGAGAAAGGTGGCCCAGAGGTTATGTAGCCTAAAGATATGGGTGTGTAATGCCATATTCAGTAGAAGAGAAATTAAGAAGTCCGCTTAATCAAAAGTGAATTTACTGACCATCAATATTGACATGCATAGAACGAGGACAACTTCTTCATTACGCGGCCAGGTAGATTGTGGAAACGGTCATTTACTGCCTTGTAATAGCGAGTTCTACTCATTGCTGTTCCTACATACGCCTTTCAAAACATAGTAAAAAGGTTTCACTGTGTCGCAGTGGCGCCATGCTTCTTTAACAGGGCTCTTGTATAGTAACCTTTGACACCCGTACGGTTCGCTATATCCAGCGCCGTTCCATATTTGCTGCTACAGACATTCACATCTGCCCCCTGTCTGAGGAGAAGTGCAATAATATCGTTATATCGAATAGAGGCCAATGAACAAGGCTAAATATTTGAAAGATCAACTGCAGCCGCAATTAGAGCAGGTTCAAATTCTTCTTCTTGGAGCTTGACGTCAGCCTCGTGATCGACAAGTATTTTTAACGATACTGTCTTTCCCTTTCTGACATGCCATGTGAAGTGCTGTGCCAAGCTCTGGGAAAGATTCATTGACGTCTGCACCGTAGCGCAGAAGAGAATGAACAACTTCCTCCAGTTGACCATCCCTAGCATAACGTCCACTGATTGCGTTCTGCAATACCGTGCAGAATATCTGTTGTCTGTCAGAGTATCCATGTATGTGACATCCTTGCGGTACACGCCGCGGCATGATGGCTTCACCGCACCCAATTCACATGACGTTTGAGTAAGGTATCAAACTTCAAGGCATCGAAATGCTTTAGCTACTTCTGGATTCTCGGAATCACGGTTTCGAAATTGGGAAGATCGGCTTCCAGCAACCTTACGGCTTAGGAGAATTCTGTTTGAAGCTCGTTCCAGCACAGCCAGTCAAGTGTCAACATTCCGTAAAGTGCTGCACTAGCATAGTCTGTGCGGTTACCTTGATGCATCCCTCAGCCCCTGTTACTAATTTGCTGCCACTTGAACTGTTCTCAGCTATCAAACGTACGCTTCAACCGACTAAAAATTAGCGGATCATTGTATCGGCTCACCATTCTGGAGGGCTGTGATGATTGCTTCAATCTCTTTTTTGATTCGCTCTCAGTATATCTGGTAAGAGCACAATGCAATCAATCCGCCGAGAGAATCTTTGTTGCGATGTTTTCTTGACCAATGATCCATGTTGCTCGTGTGATATCTTGATCAGGTTCTACTACAGAGTTTTTCTTCACACTTGAATTTTCTTACACAGAAATACAGAGTGTGCTCGGACCAATGACTCTTCTGGTTCCGGGTAGAGCACTGTGTAACCTCAAAGTTAGACTCCTATTCAGCAACAACCAAAATATCAAAATGCCCCCATATGACCTCGTGTACCAACAGTAAACAGCCTGTTAGTGTCACTGACAGCACCTTAGGGTCACCCATGATATTACCAAATGGAAGTGTGAGAAGGTTGAAGAGAACGACGCGTAAGGGCAGGCTCCAAGATGGTTGAGAGGAATGCTCTGGAGCAGTTTCGTTGCTTGAGTTTGGGCGAGGGCGAGGCCAAATCGCAGCTTCTAATAATGGCGTGGACTCAAGCGTAATGACTTTCGGGTACCTGCGCCCCTCCAGGACCTTGCCGATCACTTATGCACGCCATACGAAGCGAGACGCCCACATTGCAACGATGGCTTGTCGTGGTGTCACTAAGCTTGATTCTCGTGCTGCTGTGCCAACATCGACCAGTATTTCGACCTCCACGCATTGGCGTCGTGCCAATTGCCAGTGGCCGACCGACGAGGAAGGAGAAGGCAATAAACCAACAGTACCTCAACCCTCAGGAAGAGAAGGTCCTCACACAAGAAGGACTACGGATGGCTGGAAATGATCATCCGTGGCGGGTGTAACATCTACCAATTCTTGCGCAGTTGATTGCCCGTCAGCGGTCCTCCGTGTTTCCAACTTCCGCGAACGATCACGAGATTCGTACACCTAGTAAGAACTGGGCACAGTGGTTTCTCAGACGTAACCTGGAACTCAGACCCAAAAGACTGAAGGCGATAGACCTGAAAAGGCATGGGCCAAAAATATATGAGAAGGCGGCGGATTGGTGCACCATCATCGGACGAGAGCTGCAGGTGGTTTCACGACCCTCGTTAGCTTTCGTACTTTGACAACAATGAAGCAATCTGCTGGATTTCCCAAGTTTCTCAAACCTATCCCGTCCTCAAGGATTAAGCGCTTATTTCATCCGCCCTTCTAACAAGTGTCTTTTGGACCACGACAAGTCATCTGTATCTTCATGTATAATTTCAGCATCGCCTCGCGTACACTACTAGTCTCTGCGCTCAGTTTCTTGCCATTCGACCTTGTTGAAGTATTCTTTGATGGATTTCTTGTGGGATCGGTCGTGGAGTGCTAGCGCTGTACGGGGCCGCGAATCTATTTTTATAACAATACTGAGACCTCGGGGTTGTTTGAACCATCGTCGGACTACTATCAGAAGCGACCCGTCTGTTTTCCCGGCCAAGTCGTAGACGGGAATAGAAGTGGTGATGATAGGGGTGGGGTATGTCAAGGCGTATAAGTAGGATGGGGCTCCCTTAGATGGATTTGCATCATAAGGTAGATAAAGTGCTCAATTCACGTAAAATCTCAGCCGCATTGGTCTCAAAGGTTAGTCTCTGGCTGGAAAGTCTGTATCTAGGTTAGGGGCCTGAACTGATGCATATTCTTACTCAGTACTACTCGTCGTTGTCGTTGTACGTCTAGCTTTTAAATAGAGTTCAAGAGTTTTCATCACTCGCTTCTCACAATGATTCATCTCCTTCTCGCTCTCGCCACTCTCTTCACCGGCATCACCTCTTTCCAATTCTGGATCGTCGAACACTCCAAAGCTACCCAAGGCGCCGACGTCCACTGGACCTCCTGCCAAAACAACACCGACGTCGCCAACACGAGCCCGGACTACATCAAGGGCATGCAAAAGTGCTTCGACGGCTACAACACCGCCCCCGACAACTGGGATGGCATGAACTGCAACGGCGCCGGTTGGTTCAAGGGCGGGGATGGTGGGTACGCGAACGCGCAGAATTGCTACGCCGCTTGTAAGCCGTGTATCGACGCGTCCATAGCGGGCGGATCGGCGGATGTGAAATGTTGGGATGTGTTTGGGACGCCGGGTCCGATCTCAACGGGAGGGAGTAACTATGGGCCCGGTCCTGGGAAGTGGGTTGGGTGTCATATGGGCTTCCATCCAAGTTAGGCGGTTTCGAACGCATCGGTCTAGTTTCTTGGTGCCTTTGCTCTAGATTGTACATCTATCGGTAGCGCTACCTCGAGAGACAATGGAAGAAGGAAATATGTTGCATCGAGAGATCTTCAGTGACCACACCGAGAAAATTAAGGACTTACCTTTTAGAACGTGCCAGGAAAGATTGCAGATTAAGATTTAGTACGAGTGCCATGGACGCGACTAATACGATCGGTAATGACATGATTGGAAGCTCAGTTCCTCCGGCAGTGATCGCTCATAAAGAGACCTCAAGTAAATCTTGCTACTGGTACTGATCACTGCTTATTGTCTACCACAGTTCTGACTTTCCTTCAAGTTGGACCATGGGACTTCTTGCCATTTATAGTGGGCCACGTTTCTGCTCAGTGCAGCAGATGGCTTTATCGCCGGTCTAGTTACATTCGCCAGGAGCATGGGAAATCGAGACCCTGTACTCAAATTCGTAGTGCAAAATAGGATTACCACAGACAGCAAGAATGGCTGCAAGGTTGCACTGATACCTGCATGGAAGGTCCGCTTTAGAATTATAGCAAAGTCGCTGAATGCAAAAGGAATTACTGGCAATGGTTTTTATGTTTTACAGTGGTCTCTGAACTTCAACATTTGTATAGATTCATAAGTTCCAAACGCTTTAGCCCCGGCGTCGGCCCCAACTAGCGCGCGTACTGTAAGATGACTCCTGGATTTGTCCATACCTCAAAATCAAGCTCGACTACTTAACGCTCTCCCTGGAGACGTCGTACGAGTCTACCTGTCTGTCTTCTGTTAACGGCAAGACAAAGTTCAATCGGACCGCGGATCAGACGGCTATCGAGACCATGTGCATGGGATGGCTGTTCAGCTTCACTTAGTAGATTTGATATGCTTCTGAGCCTACGACATTATGTGAGAGTAGATGTAAATCGACTATCCATTGGCCCAGTGTCCCACATGTCAAAATTCCACTGTGCATCTGGTTAAACCTAACCAGATGAACATATAATGATATAAACATAATCTGAAGCTACGTTCAGGGCGACCCTGTCTAAGCAGTAGGTGGAGGGGTGTAAACAGCCAGAGAGATGCCAGAGGGTAGGCCAGCAGTGCACCCAGGGGGGATACCTCCCTGGCTATAACCCTGCTCTTCCTCCTCACACCAAACTGTTGGCGTCCATTCAACAGGCTTGTTCATGTCGAAATCTTGATGCACGTCCAGATAGTCGTTGTAAACGCTTTCATTGTGAGACACGCCTGCGTTGAGGTAGGCTGGATCTTGCCAGCAGAACCCGAGGGGCCAACCGACGTCGCAGTTAACGGCAACGAAGACGGTCACTCCCACAGGCCCTCCATGAGAACCAATATACGGTGTTTGCTGACACCAGTCGCCAGTAGTCTTCATGGTTCTACCGCAGATGAAATAGTCTCTGTTGGGCTGGCTGGCATAGTCTACTTGAGGGACCTGGTCAGCGTAAGTTAAACTTCCACAAGTACTACAGAATCGTCAGCAGGGCTTTTCGTCTAGAACTAAAAGAAGACGGGAGTTTCACGTTATATAATATGGTATAAAGGTCCAGTAGCCACATTTGTTAGACGCAATTGCGGGTTTTGTGTTTGTGTGAGCTGTTGCGTTTGTGTACGTGGTGCTGTAGGACCAAGTCGCACCGGCATTGAACACGTTTACGAGGTCGGATGGGCTGAGGCCCTTTATCTCCCGTTCTTCCGAGGTTCTTTTTTTGAGAGATATTCCGACGTTGAAAGAACGTGAGTTCTGGACAGCGGTAGACTGCGTAGACACTATCGCACAGGGTGTCTCTGAACAACCGCAAGTTGCTCCTTCAAACGGAATCTCTGGACCATAGTCCCATCGTACGTCGACTTGACAGAAGGCGGCACACTATGAATATGTTATGCGGGAACGCTCCTGTAACAGGAGAAAAGCCTTACCCCGTTGTCCGGAGTGAGAGGTCCACAGTCGCCATTTCCATCCAACTTGTTTTTCGCTGGGCAACCTTGTACTCTCTGTGATAAAGACATTTCTTAGTATCCCATGCCTTGGTGACTTTTGAATTACGTCAATACAGACCTGACCTTTGTTTGTGTATTGCGGGTTCAAACAGGTATTCAGCTGACTATTATCGACCGACTGTGGTGGGTCTCCGCGAGGTGTCAGATAAGTTTCAGTCGAGGAGCCAGGAACAGATCTCAAAGCAACTGCAGTAACTCTCAAAGCAAGAACCGCAAGGCTAAATAATGTGATTGTTGGACGCATAATGACCAGTTGATATGTAGGAGAAGTTCAGGCGCTGATATCAATCTCTATGAATCTTCGAATATTTTGTAGATAAGGGATGAACTCTTTAATAGGCACAACAACTGTTCGAAATGATTACTGCTGCGAGAAGTACTACGCTTGATGGAAGTTTGTCTTTTATAATGGTCAAGCAGCCGCAATGACTGGAGCAGCAGACGATGGGGGAACAGAAAAGCCTTGAAGGAATGTTGGGTTTCAATATTTCTGAAGGATTAAATCCGTTCGAACTATAACAGATGCAAGAAGGATGTTAAACCTTGAAATCATCAAATGCAGAGATGACTTTGAAACAAGGAGGCTAAGGAACAAAGATGAGCTCAACACTATACAGCATGACAAGATGCATAAGGATCATCCGACATTAAAGTGGCGCTGACCTTTCACCTTGGACACTTCAGACTCTCAATAGGGTTGACGTTGGTGTACAATACAAGTTGGAGGATCACTGCTCAAACCCCCTGGAGAAATAAAAAAAGGGTGTCGTCTCGGAGGGACTTCAACGCCAGAGATGCTTTGAGCTGTTTCGAAAGTATTGGAAATCTGTTCTGGTGGCCTCAACTTTACGCTACTACGTGAGGAGGTTGGGCTGAAGAGGATGGCACGACGAAGGCTTTTGGGATCCATCTAGTAGCGTTTGACCAGGGAAAAGCACATCTTGCCACATCGAGAGATTCCGAGTAGTGCCCGACCTAACAGAACAGGGGCCATGGCAGCAGAAACTGTAACCTTTCCAAGATCACAATCAGCATGTCTTAATTTCGAATATTAAGGAAACCGAGTGCTGATGGAATATGGTACTGCGGTCCACATTACAATACCTTGGACTGCCTAGTGTTGAAGATATTGTTGTTCTCAAGACTTACACGTTGGGCTACGAGCCAGTTCCCGCTGCTGTTCATGTACGTTAAAGCAGTGTTGCCTTTCATAGTAGTATTGTTAAAGGATCTGAAACTGAGCGTAGAGACTACTTTGTGGTTCTGGCTGACTTTCAACGCTGATTGATGCTCTAAATCTTGCGAGAATGGCTGAGCACATTATCATTTATTGTTGTTGTGATACGGAGGGCTCCAAGAACAGATGGAACGCCTCGGGATGATGACTAACACTTCACTATTGCGCCGACTTGGCGCTGACCAATGAGGTTAGCCCCTTAGCCGCCAGGATGAAACTCTATGTACCTCAGGTACAGCTTGCCTTGATCCTTCGCGCATCCTCCTGCAAACAATGCTGCGACTCTTTTGATTCAGGTGACTAACCATGTTGGCCCGTAGCCACTTGAATGCATACAGCTCTACGGAGTACTGTGTATAGGCAGCTGACACGGCAGCAATGCTGCGCCTCCGATTCTGCCATGAGAGTTCATGAGCGTTCAATGTCCCGACAATTGTATACCCATCAACCTTCCGTGAGTCCAGTCGAATTATTTTCGATTGCTCCCTCTCAAAGTCCTACGGCGGAAACCACTACAACATTTCAAAGCATGTTTTCACCACGTCCTTTTCCAGTGGTTACTTTGCTGTTACACGCTCTTTGCCAACTGCATCTGGTCTGCTCCCAATCCAATATGACCACATCAGCACCTACAGCCAACTCTACGATTGCAAACAGCACTATTACTCAGCCTCTTCTCTGGAACTTCACCTATCCGAACACCGTCTTTGAGTCTGTACAGCTCGTGTCTTACAAAGACATGATCAGAGCATCGTGGACACCCTTACCAGCAAACGAAACAACCACTCTGCAGATCAACTGTTGGAACCGAAATGGCACCACCACACCAATATGTTTGTCAAAATACCTCTGGTTCGCAACATAGATGCTGACCAGAAGTGTAACCATAGGGTTCACGAATCCTCCTGACTTCACTTCTAATATTACTACACTCCCTGCTTTCTCGCATACAGACCACTTCGACGTTTCTATTGCGCCCTACAAAGCATACGATCCCTGCGAATTCCTCCTTCTCAATACAATTCACGGCAAGGCGACTGATGCCATAAGTGGTACTTTCGGCATCAATGATACTGCTGGAAAAGATGGGCAGACGTGGGCGCTGGATCATCCAGCGCCGATGGGTCATATCATGGACAGCTTCCACGGGGGTTCTGCTGCAACAGCAAGACTGTCTGGGGGAGCTATCATGCGGCTCATTGGCTTGACCTGTGTAAATGTTATGATGGTAGGAATAATACTGTAGAATAATACTTCAGTCACATCACGTAAGCGCTTGGCATTTCCCCTCACCCTAGAGGCTCTAAATCGGAGAAATTTGATTAATACATACGGATGTCCATGTCATAGCTTCAAGCAATGAGAGCCGCAATTGGAAGATTGAAGATCTCTACTAGCTCGGAAGCTTTGCCGATCTATCTACAAACTATTCACAAATTCTCCAAGACCACTGTTGGCACACGCCACCTGTTCTTGTATACGAAGCTTCCATCATTCAGTTGTCCGCCTTTTCTGCCACTGCGTACACGCTGTTTATCGGGTTTCCTCTTGTGATGATTGGGAAGATGCTGGCAGCCACAACTCGTAGGTTCTTCGTGCCATGCACAACCAATCTCTCGCTCATCACACCTCCTTTCTCTTTCGGTAGCATGGCACACGTGCTCACGAGATGTTAATTCGATATAGCAGTGGTTCGAACAAACTCCTTAACCGCGTCAAGATCCTTCAGGTCTGTGTCTGGGGAACTACGTTTCCCATCGGGCTTCAAGAAGGATGCCAATGGCTGTATTTTGACAAGTGTCTGCAGATATCGAAGATGTCGAGCAAATATCTCGACATCGAGTTCCTTACTAAGGCACTGGGGATCGACAGACGGGTTTTGCTTGGGATTGGCTGAAGTAAGGTGCACGGCGCCCTTGGACATGGGCTGCAGAAGGCAGACTCCCATGGTGATAAAATTACCATGCATAATAGCTTTGGTTATATCCTTGGGGTTGGCTTCACCATCAGCCTCGAAATTGCCTTGTACTGAGTAAGTATAAAGCATGGCCGAACCTTCGTCGCTAGTTTTGTTGAGTGAACGGATGAAACTGTTCATCGTCGAACCATTGGCATTTGCATGGCTCTCCTCAAGAGGCAGTTTTGACTTGGCTCCATCATCTGCGTCAACGACATTCACGAAAGGAATGAAAGCTATTGAATTGACTCCGGGATTGGCGAAGGGTCCTGATGTGTTAGCCATGTACGCTCCCATAGCTGCCTGCATAGCTGGAGGATCGTTTCAAGCTAGGTCATCGATTGTTTTGACTCCGTCTCTTACCTCAAAGCTGAATCCAGTCATGAGATGATCTTGTAAGTTTTCTCCGACCCCAGGATTATCAACAATGGTATCGATGCCAAGAGATCCCAACAAATCGGCAGAGCCGATGCCGGAAAGCTTCAGCAGCTTTGGTGACTGAAAGGCACCGGCAGCCACGATGACTTCCTTACGAGCTCGAACGGCGACTTCCTTCTCCTCACAAGTAAATTTCACGCCTGAGGCGGCGACGGCGCCGAATGCATCTGTCTTATCGAGAATTATCTCGTGGACATTTCCACCCATCACCAGATGCAGATTTGAGCGTTGGCTGGCGGGCTGATAGTAAGCTACAGCCGAGTAGCTTCGCTCTCTATTGACAGGATGGATGGTTCCAAGGCTCTTGTAATCTTCAGTGACTTGGCCGGAAAATGAATCTCCGTGGAGGCCAAACCCAAGCGTCTGGAAGATTTTGAACCAAGCATCAGGCAAAGCATTCTCTGCATTATCTGAAAACGATACTTGTAGAGGGCCCGATGTGCCCCGAATAGTATCGTTGATGTAATCGAGCCCCAGGTGATGGCGGGCAGGTTCAGATGGTACTGTGAGGGTATGGAATCTTCGGTAGTAGGGCGCTAATTCCTCCCACGCCCATCCCGAATTTCCCAAATTCTCCCAGGCATCAATTTCAGCTTTCGATGTGGGGATAAGTGCCTGACCGTTGATAGCACTCGAGCATCCGAGTACACGGCCTTGCGGATGACCGATAGTTCATCCTCGAAGACCCTCCTACGCGAATAGACATGTTAGCTTCTTGTTAGGTATTGAACTCCAGAATTGAAAGAAGACAGACCTGAGGTTTCGTGCCGAAGCTTCAGTCGCACTCGGAACCCAGTAGAGTCGGCCATCTCGCTGGTATGGAAACTCTAGGATCACTAATGTGATTGTCGCCAGCTTCGAGGACAAGGACGTTCACATTCGGATCGTCGGAGAAACGAGCTGCAACAATCAAGCCGACAGTACCACCGCTCACAATGACAAAGTCATGTTCGTCTGCATTCTTAGCCATCTTTATCGACCACTGTCAAGTTGGAACAGCAGATCTGAAGGTGAACGAAAAGCAAAGCCCGGCATCAAGTGTCCAGTGACACCTTATTCCTAGATACAGTGAAGCAACCTTGAATGAAAGACCGCATGTGCTAGGCTCTCGAACAACACATTCGAAACTAGTGAGCTTGATGGCGAGGTAAGCAAGTAGGCGGTTCCCAGAGTACTAGTGGTGCAGTTCAAGGGGCGTGTTATCGCGGGTGGTATAACGCACACAGTCTGCTTTCAGCGGGGTAAGGGGCACAGCTCGCAGGATGACAAGGACCTCAAAGGAAGGAATGATGGGATCTGTATCAGTACAGTGTTCACGAAGGGTGAAGTGGTGAGTAATCGACACGGCATTCACATAAACTAGGATATAACTAAGTATCGCTTGCGATATTTCTGTCGTTGGAAAAGTAGCTGTGATTTTTCCCCTGCGCCTCGGATTCTGAGAGGTAGACAGGAATCTAACGTGCGCGCGTCTTACGTGCAAACCCTTTGGGTTCTTTTTGACAAGGCGGAACATCTATAAACTTGGTTTCACTACCGCAAGTCTGATCTTGTTGACAGATCAAGCTGGGCGCGTCTGCTGCGCCAGAAGAGGGGCTAAGGGTACTCGTACTTTGCCGCCTTAATCGGTCCTAACATAGAGGAAATTTAGGCAGGTCATGGCAGTCCGGAAGGCATCTAGAAGGTCACAATCCCTTACAACCTAATTTTCATGCCGTCGATATGAATACTGCAAACCGCCGAACAGAATTGGGTCGATAACATAACTTAAGTACTCTCGCATTTCCTGACGGCACAGGTACATCTCCATCCCCGCTCCTCGCGAAACACGAGAAGGAATGCTGCTACGACAGCTCCGAATTCGAACAGAACGGCTAGATATCGCTCGACTCGATCGGATTTAGCAGATTATGTTGTCGGCACATTGAAAGACGGTGCTTCAGACTGTGCTCACTTTTCATGGGCCGTGTCCATGATACCAACCGTCCTTGGTGCAGTTAAGTCGAACAAACTGACATTTCAGGGTCAGCGAAGCTTAACCCTGCATGCGTTACGCAAGGGTTCCCACATCCACGATATCTGAGTGACAGCGCCAATGTTGTACGACGGACGATGAGTATTTGGGAGACCATCCTGCGAAACCTGGGCCACGTGCATGGATGTGGGTGAGCGCTTCTGCCTCTACTCACACTTGATGGCTTTTTCGTGTAAGAAGGACTTACAGGACTTAGCTGCCCAGCTTCAACCCGAGCAAAGGGTCTCTACCGTGATAGGCCCACACACGTGGAGAGCTGCGGGCCCCCGTCCTTCTGGAATAGGAGAATGCGAATCCAAGGCTGAGCTAAACGGCGTATCTTTCATACTCGATTTAGTTAGCATACTTATATCGCAATCATTACTTGTCGACGGAAGCCTACACCGGTTACCTCCCTTTCCTTTATCGACTACTAATGAAGTTGCCTTGTTGCCGCTCTTGAAGTCATAGAACCCCCTTTCTCATGCGCTTTCAGTAAAACGTTAGAGCTCTCTGTATGTAAGAAGCTTCGCACCTCTTACGTTCCTCGGCTTTGCTGAAGTTTTTCTCATACGAATTTCTGTGAATATCATTCGATGGGGCTCATCTTCGCCCATGGCGAATGCAAAGGGATAGGGGTTCTAGCTGTGTGCGTCGTATTCTGGATAATCGCTGCTACAGCCGTGGGTCTTCGAGTCTGGGCACGGAGAATCAAGCAACACGTTCTTGAGATCAACGACTACGCCATCTTCCTCGGCCTGGTCGGTGGCATTCTACAGACGCCGTTCAAGTGCCGCTGACGTTGAGATAGTTCCTAACAACTTGCTCTGCTGCAGTCGCGATGGCAGGTAAATTCGCTATTGCACTTAGTTGTGGTCCACGCTTAGAACGTATTAGCCGTGTTAGTCGGTGCACTTGGCCAGCATGTACAAGATGCGAACATGTCGCAACGTATAATATTGAGCAAGGTGCGCAGTCGTCAGCGATTTCCAATTCATCTTTTTAAATCCTTGCTAAAGGTTGCAGATTTTCCTTGGAGCGAAGCCAATATGAAGCGCGTCGAACTCAGCTGTGAAGATATCAATTCTCCACTTGTACATCCGAATATTCCCCCAGCGGACCTTTCGTTCCTTCTGTTGAGCTTTGATCGTGCTAACACTATGCTACTGCATGGTTGTCTTGCTTGAGGCTTTCCTCCTTTGTCGACCTTTTACATACCACTGGGACAAATCGATAGACGGCAAATATGCAGACAAGACACAAGCATTTCTTTCAGCTAGAATTATCAACCTACTCATCGACATTTGTATTGTGCTTATGCTCATGCCATTTCTCTGGAACTTACAAACGCCAGTCGCGAAATTTTTTAGTATTTCGGCCATCTTCAGCATTGGGACCGTGTAAGTTCTTTCTTCACTCTTACGATGTAGTGTGCTGCTCAAGGAACAATGTTCAACAGAAGTGCAGTATACTGGTGGTCACGATTCTTCGCATTGTTTCCATTCAACGACTGAGTTTTCTCGACTTCACCTACTCATTCATAGAAGTTGTATTCTGAAGCATGCTTGAACCGTTGCTCGATGTAGTTAACGCTTGCCTAAATGTTATGCTACCTGCTATTCAAATGATCTTCACGCTCAACGTCTTCGTATGGACAAGAGTCCGCAACTTCGCTTGTAGAATTAGCATTCTTATCACTACGCATCATCTTTTAACTTTATGAATATTTCTTCATTATGATCAAATGCTGATATGCAAAGCTCCTGTATTATTTACCCACAGATCGACGCGGTAATCTGAATCTGCTAATTACCTCGATCAAAAACCCATTAACAAAGGAGGCATAAGTCATTCTAGAAGCACTTCAAGGCCCCCGTCACACTCTCGTGTTCGCGCCTATGACTCAGTTAATGCCTGCGTATCATCCGATATTTTCTGCATCCCGAAGCTCTGCTTCGAAGCTTTCCTCCCTCTCGCAATTGCCATGGCCGCAAGAGTGATGTATGCCAGTACCGCCACCATAATAATAAGACCCAACCAGTCCTTTCCCATACCAATGCCGTAACGAGCCCGATGACCATTCCAAACCGACGAGTTGGGACACCAGGATGGACTTTGCTCTTCGATGTTCGGGGCGGTAACCTCGCAATACATCCAGACGTTGAACTGAATCATCCAGCCGCAGAAAATCACGACGGAGGTAATCAGTGGAAGAATTGGCAGTTGCGATAGAAGGCGAGTTAGTGCGACGTTCAAGGCAGCCCATATGATAGTGAGCACGGGCATTGTTGCCGAGTAGAAGACTAAGGTTCTGCTGTGAAGTGAGTCGAGCTGTCATTTGCGCTTGGATCATGATACTGTTGAGGTAGGAGATACTTACGATGTAGCAGGCTTAGTTTGCTCGTCTCTTGTGTCCGAGTTCAAGAGTTTACCAGCCCAAACTGCGGAGAGAATCAAATCGATCAAGGAAAGACCGAAGATAAGACCGAAGATAAGACCCAGGCTGATCAGGGCCCAGTGAAGCAAGCCCATCCATCGAGTGTTTGGCGATACATTCATGTTGATGTGTCGCTGTAAAAGAACAGCTGAGAAAGTAGGGGTCTTGGGAGGTACGGCAATCGAGACATCTTTATACAGGAAACAATGTCAAGTCGAGTTTGAGAGAAGCCTTATCGTAATTCAGGCAGTGCAAGCAGCGCGAGCAGCGCGGGCAGTGCAGGCGCTTCATGTGGTTGGTTGAGTAGGGTTTCGCGTTTGAGAAACGTCTGAGAATTAGCGCCCGCCACACCGCCGTAAGCCATCGAGCAAATCAACTTCGAGGGCTTGAATTCCTTCCAAATCCTTCCAAATCCTTTCACAAAACCTATTCCAATCATACTCAGCAAGCATGATACTTTTCGACTACCGATGAAACAGTTGTGGAAACCCGTGTTGATGATCGCTTCAAGTGCTGGAACGCTTGGCTCCCGGGAAGCGCCCAATTTCAGTTTCATGAGCCAAGCCGTGTGCTATCAATCTGCCAACAACTCAGCATTGCCTACATTAATATTCCGCTCGTCCACCGCTCGTCCAAAAGATGTTCAATCGTCGTTGTGAAAGAAACCGTTGTCGCCGAATCCTCAATATTCCTACTTGGTTTGAATGCTCTTTCCCACTGTTTTGCTTCAGCCTCTCACAGTTACAACTCAATCCATGATTTAATCCTTAGGAATAGTAATTGATGTTGGTTCTTTTTGTTTCGAAGCTGAGACGCGCCGATTGATGCGAGCTGTGCCTCGCCTTAGGACGTAGCGAAACAAATTTGTTCTTGAAGCTCATCTTAGAGTCATCATACAGCGTCAATCCCAATGTCTGATGTTGAAGCCTACATATATTCAGGCCTGCATCAACTTCCCGCTGAATGGATAATATGTAGCCGCTTGTACCCTGCTCTATATGGTACGCGTGAATGAGTCGAGGTAATTAGCTTCAGAGCGTTCCCTGTTGAGTTGTCTTTTCGTGCTTCTTCCGTTCCAAATACAACGTAGTCGGGTTGTTCTACTCAAAGCGTGGATGTTTATTTCTAATGGTAGCGTCTTGGGAAATCTCTAGATTTGCATATCTTTCGGGCGTAATTTGTAAGTCAACTTCGAAGAAGACTTTCCAAGGTCTGACGTCAATACTTTACCACGGCATTCCAAGCCTTCAGCACCGTCTATAGCTCGAGTTTCTGTCCCTCAGCATGGTTCGAGTCTTGTTCAGATCAAGTGTTTACTAACAAAATCACCCAGCAAAAGCCAACTGCAGCGTTTCAAGAGCTTTCACACTAGTCATGGGCCTTTTTCGTTCACGCTGTGGCGCCCTCCCCCCGCGAGCTGAAACCCGACCCGGCGCCAAGTCTTATTTCCGACCCCGGCTCAACTTTTCCAGCCCCCCGCGAGCTGAAACCCGGAGATGGGCGATGACCATCTCCCCTATTTCCAACACAGTGCTAAGGTAAGCCCGTGCTCCCTTCGTGCTGCACCCTTGTCCTTCTCCGCTCGCCCCTGCTCCCTCAGTGCTCCAGTGAAATGTTGCGCATGAGAGTGATGAATAAGGTAGTCAATGAAATAGTTTGAAACTGGCCCAATACTCTTATACTATTTATGATGTCGATACAACTACTGTGTTTCCAGTACTTATCCCTACGCTCAGCCCAGCAGCGAATGTCGCATTGCTTCGTACCACGTCATCATCATTCGTGAGCGTGGGATCCATGCCATAAGGAAACTGCTCGCCCATTTCCTGATTCATTACGAATTCGAATGAGGCGTCATCAGCTCACATATAGATGCTCAGTCCTGATACATTGCGCTCGTCTTTGTTCACATTAGCGAAACCGTTTCGAAAGTAACTAGAGGCTTGCTTGACTGTATGACATATCTTCGGGCTAAGTGACTTCATCTTCATCTTTGTTCGAAAGACATCTGTTGTAGATCTGCATTTCTGTTTCCTGGATGTTAAATCAGAATGTCGACGATGTCACATTGAGTCTTCTGTCATGTCTGAAGACGAATAGCGCAACATTGCAGACGTCTAATCTTTCAAGTATATGCTATCAGTAAACCTCGCTCATCAATTCGTTGAATTTTTTCATGATCTATCATAGCAGAACTTATCAAGCACATCTCTCTCATAGTATACAGAAAAGACAAAAGTTCATCTAATCATAAGACATTCATTTCGGCAATTGCACAATCGTCTTCTGAAAGTGCACTTCTCGATCATCTTGAAATTCAAGTCACAAGGCTAGCGAAGGTTCGCTGCGCAGCTGCTGTTTCACGAAGTAGCGAATAGATTTGTTCTGTGGGAACTGGGTGAGAGCTACAAGGCAATCGTCGGGGTCAGGACTGTCATAGCGATTGCCATTGCAGACTGAATTGACGTTGACGATATTGAGTATGAAGATCAGAAGAAGCGTAAGTTGTGATAGACGAGTTTCTGCCGTAGGCCTTTGTTGTATAGTAATGAAATGCATTGAGATTGATCTGATTCTTGTTGTTCTAGTCGACGTCGCAAAATTTGGGGAAGAAAGAGAGGGGGAGATATTGGTATCTAGAGCTTTCCTCGTTCCCGCCGGAGCCCTTGGACAGCAACTGAGACGTCCTTTAGGCACAAGCCATCGAATGCAGATACATGTTGAAGCAATAGAAACAGTAGAAGGAACGATAAAATGTAGATCGGGGAGGCGGGCATATTAGACCTCGAATCACTCTGTTGTCCGCTTTGTCTGCAAAGGGACAAATAGTTTAGAGTGCAAATGCGAATGCGGTGGCAGAAAGCAGCATTATAAAGGCCATGCCGACAAAGAAGGGACAAGAGCAGAGTCGAAAAACACCTAAATCGCCACATAGAGAAACAAGCGAGGGACCAGAGCAAGAGCTTCTACATACTCATTCGATGTTGGAAGCTCTCCGTATTGACACGCTTGGAGGGTCTCAAGGGACTACGGTGCTTGAAAAAGTTATATTCTCTACCTTCTTACTTTATAACGATACACTCAAAGATCGCATGGCTTTGCAGTGACGGCGCATGCATTGCGGCAAAACAAGAGTTTGAGCAGCTACCTGCGCAATCCTACAGGTATAGAGAAGTTCTCTATCTCCGAGGTCAGTCCTCCGGGAAGTTGGCTTGAAGCATGCAACTAGATTTCATTCCTATCCTCTTCATCCACCAAACTGCAACAGGCTAACAACTTCCATCCGTTACAAATCTTCAATTATGGTTTCAATAAAAGACTCCCATCCTTTGCCAACGCCAAAAACGGCCTTTGATCACCCACTTGAAAGTCCGTCAAGATCGACGCCAATGCCGGCCCATACTTATTGGCCACTGATGGATAAGTAATGGGGAGTGATGGGATGACTGCATCGAGGACTGGGAGTATAGAGGGGTTTTTGGTGTTCTTGGAATATAATGTGGTAATGATTGTTTGTAAAGCTACGCCGGCGAATCAGTAAAACCTGTGTGTTTCTGCTCGGATTCGATAGAATAGCTTACACCAAATGCTGTAAGCACCGTAATAGATCTCTGCCGGACCCTCCACAATAGCACCGACCACTGGACGGGGACACGTAATGAGTGAGACGACTAGGCAGTCAACATGGTCGGTTTGTTCTGTTAGGCGCATGAAGCAAGTGCCCCATGGTTCGTTGGTGTTGCATGCCCAGGCGGTGGCATTCCAATTGATCATCCAGTCATCCATTTTGAGGGTGTTCCAGCAGGTGGGATCTATGCCGTTGTAGTTATGTTTAAGATCCCTGCATTTTGCGACCGCTGCATCCGTGGGGACAGGTGAAGCAAAGCAGAATGAGACGGAGCTAAGAATGGGAAGGATGTAAGACGAACGCATGATGATTTTTGAGAAGGGTTTTGAGATTCTGAGAAAAAGAAGTAGAAGGTGTTTGATTGTGAATGCCGAAAGAAGAGATGAAATAGAGGTAGATTCGGAAGGTATGTATGTATTACATATCTCTGACTAAAAAGATACGGGGAGGTCTTGTCACCCGTTCTTCGAACGAAATATAGCTTTAAGTACAAAAGCATCCACACAACCGCGGGCATATTTGTGTTTCGCCAATGTCTCACGTTAAGCGCACTGGTAAAAGGCGGCAATACGTTGAGTGAACAAGCGTCTATCCTCTTTGCCCCCAAGAATTCAAGACATTCTCCGGCGGGTAGTTGTTTTTGTGTTTTTTGTTGGAAACAGTACTGTTACCCCTGTGGTTAGTAATCTCCGCATTGATCCGGCGCTAGTGGAATGGGTATTTATCCTTCGCTCACTTCTTCCTTCCTCCATAGTTTCTACCTACTAGATAGTCAATATATGCACATATTCGCTCTGACCCTCATATACCAATATTTTTGTCTGAATTTGCTTCAGACGGGAAGGAGGTGCACGGCCACCAAACGGGCGTCGGAACAGGGAGTCGAACCCATACTGACCACTTCTACCCCCGTGTTTCGGTTCTTCGGGGTCTAAGCCTTTTTAAGCTAATCTTGAGAGACTTTCGTTGAGACCCTTAGGCAGTTTGGGCCCCGGGTTATTTTAAGCGCTCGAGGATTCTGTCCTCACACTGCCTCAAAAGGTTTCTTCATTAAAATCTCTTGATTTATATCCTTCGATAGTGCTTAAAGTGCGTTCAGTAAGAATTCGCCTTTTTATGATTTTTCAATAGTATGTTGTCGCCGCAGATGAATTTCAATATCTGTTTATCTGTTGAAAGAAATGTGATAGAAAGATTCAGCTTGACTGAAGGCTATCGGCAAGCGAAGGTGGCTGCTAGCCGGCTTGGCTCGGCCAATGCCGGCCGCTAGAGAACAGGAAGATTAAGCAGGGAAAAGGGGATAAATAGGCCGTTCCCCCTTCTGTTTCCCCCATCATCTCTTCCTGTTTCTCCATCCCTTAGAATTCAGCCAGAAACGCGCTTTTGCCCCACTCACCCACTTCATAGACTCAGTCGCTTAGATAGAGGGAGTGCTTGACATCTCAGAGCGGCTTTCAAGGCAAATTTTAGCCCTGAAGATCGTCAGAGGCCGTCGGGTTTTGTCAGAACCCAGGCCTATGAGAGTCAGAGTTCTTCAGAGAATAGAGAACAGGCACGAGAACTATTCTTCAACGCTACCATCGACCCCCCAGGCGAGAACCTGAGCCTACGAGGATTCCTATCGTCGATCCTCAGAGGCACTGAGCCTACGAGAATCTCTACTGCCGATCCTCAGAAACTCTGAACCTATCAAGAGTTCAAGTCACATACGATCTTCGACGTTTCATCGATTTAAGCCACATACAATCTCGAGAGACTTTGCATGAGTCGCATGTAATCTCGCTTGCCTCATCGACGATGCTTGAGCTTAGTCTTCTTAGTATATAGAGAAGAATTTGCTTCTGTATTTCGTAGTCTAGTGTTAACTTTCTATACAAATAGATATTACTAAGCTACTATCAAATTTGATCGTATTATCTACGCGCATATTCTTTAGTGTAACTGCACGTTTCTCGAGCTACTCACAATTTTAACACTCTACTCTATTGCAAAGATGATAGTTTGTACAATTTAAAAAAAAATAAAAATAAATCATCGATTCGAACAGCATTTCTTTAAATATGACATTCAATCTTTATAACAAATCTTAATCTCTTTTCATTCTCAACACTTTTGCATTTCTGACTCAATCAATCGCTGTCATTAACGTCGTAAATGTATTCTTTGAGCATCATTATCAAGATATGATTTCTCTTGACATCATGATTTCACTTCTTGAAAGCAATATTCACATGTCTTTCAAAAGCATTATTTCATTTACTTTCATCATCTTTACAGAGCTTACATTCACTCTGCTAAATCGAATTCTTTATGATAATAAAAAAGAGTTTCAATTGAACTTGATGAAAAGTCTTGCACAACATCAAGCAATCATCATTAACATTATGATTTCATCAATTCTAAACTGATCGCGTCGAGTCGAGTACTTGAGTTCAAGTCAAGTACTCGACTCAAAAAGTGTCGAGTTGAGTTGAAATTTTTTTGAAAAAGTGTCGAGTTGAATTGAGAAGTTGAACTTGAGCACTTGAGTCGAATTGAGAAGCTTGACTTGATAACTCAATTCGAAAACTCGATTCGACTCGACAAGATATTAGATAAATGTAAATAGCTTAATTGAACAGTCTTCATGATTCTCTTCATGACTTTCTACCATGTTTCCCCGTCATGACTCTCTATCAAAGTCAAACGATCTTCATGTTTTTCCTTCATGTTTCTCTTCATGTTTCTCTTCATGTTTCTCATCATGACTTTCTTCATGTTTCTCTTCATGTTTCTCTCTATATTTCTCGTCATGACTCTCTTCATGTTTCTCTCTATATTTCTCATCATGACTCTCTTCATGTTTCTCGTCATGACTCTCTTCATGTTTCTTTTCATGTTTCTCTTTATGTTTCTCGTCATGATTCTCTATCAAATGATCTTCATGTTTCTCTTCATGACTCTTTATTAAAAGATAATGCAAAAAGATAATGCAAAAGTCAAAAATCGAAAAAATTTCTATATTTAACCCTTTTGACATCAAGCTTGAGTTCTTGACGAGTTGTGATGATTGAGTCTACTAAATGAATAGACGAGATCTATAAGAGTGATATGACAATGTGATATTTTAAGCAGGCACAAAATGAGTATATATATGATAGAGCTAATTATTAAGAAGCTCTCGATAACTCGAGAAAAATGATCAACTATAGAGAGTTTGTCAAGCATTGTTAAGTTGAACACGACATAACTTATGACATATTAAGTTGAAGATATGACGTAGTCTAAACGATGTCTTGACAAAGTCATAAAGTTTCAGAGCTAACTTAAATCTGATCTTTGATTCAGTTTCTGACTCTAGTCTTTGATTTAATCTTTATGTGTTAATTCATCATGACAATTGTTTTCTCTTCTAAGTGAGTTCATTCTTGATCTCAAGAATTAATGTCTTTGTTTACTATGATAAATGATGACGCGCACTTATTGATTCATTTTAGAAGCTCTCGATAAAAATCTTCAAATCTCTATGAGAAAACAAGAAAAAGAGAAACTTTCGATCAAATGATGATTCATCTTCAATTATAATGCGTATAGATGACATTATAGATAGTATATGTGATGTGTAGTTGATGTGAATGACAGCAATGATGATGTGTAAATAACGCATAAGCATTGTTTATCTTTCAAGTAGATGATGTTGTTGAGATGATAAAGCATAAACAAGAGTGAATAATAATTGTTGATTTGTTTATTGCTCTTTTAGTTTCTTTCAACTTCTCATTTTCTTCAACTTCATCTTTTTTCAATCACAATCATATTTTTATCATTGTGTGATTACTTTTGACAAACTTTGAGTATATCTGTATAGTAAGAATAAGAGATCTAAATCATGAGTCGTGAACGCGCAGCGACGCTCAAAGAGAGTCGTAAGATGATGAAGTCAACTGATGATCAAGTCAAGATCATTATGAAAGTAAATGATGTCATAACTTGAAGTTTCACGACTATTACTGCAACTAACAGTATCATAAGTCTGCTTAAAAGACATTGATCAGACGTGATGATCATGATGCTGCTGATGCTGAATTGCTCATGATAATGCGAATATCATCAAATTTTGATTGAAAGTTCATCACTTCTACTATTCAAACTTTTGAGTACATTTCAGCTATCAAAGAGAAAATTCGAAAGACAATGAGAAAAGAAATGATCGCTGATGCTTCGTTGATGATCTTGTCAAACTCACAGACTTCGCGAAATCGAAAAATGATGATGAGATTCACTTATTTCACTTCTTGATGTTATTATTGATGCTTTTCAGCTGTCAATTGTGAAAATAAGTGAAAGAAATGTTGCTGATCTCAAAACTCTAAATAGAATGATTTGTATAAAGTGTGCTTGAGTTCTACACATTGAGAATAGAACATTGCAATGTGATGTCATTTTTCAGAGAAAGACAATGTACAAGAAGTGTGTTCACTGTGCGAGTAATGAAAGTTTCTGTATCACAATGAATATACTTATCTGATACATCTGCTAAACACTCATGATTTGATGTTTAGATTTTTGACGTCTGCATTTCAACTGTCAATGAATTCTTTCGTCTGCAAAATATTCATGATAGTGCGATTGAGAATGAAGAAGAGAACGTTGCTCTGAAGATATTCACTGCTCATCAGAAAATTCTTTATAAGAAATTGATAACAACGACTTATGTAAAGAATCATCTTGAGAGAGTTCACAAACTCAAATCTCTAAAGATTCAAAAGCTCATTCTCAAAGAGATGATGATTGTCAATGACATTGTCAGAGAAATTCTGAATGTAAAGCGCTTTGTGATATATTCAATCTCAATTATATATCATTTTGTCAGCGTTTTTAATTGTTCTAATATATTTTAGCACAATCTGTCATCTTTCAAATCTTTGTCTTCACGTCTCAATGTAAATCTGACAATAAGAAAGAAGAAAAAGTCTGCAATCTTGTCTTATGTGAGAGATGTTTAATGAAGTGATGTTTGTTGTGTCGTGATGATTGCGCTCTCTTGTCGAACACGTTTAAGCATCTTTGCGCTTTTTTTCTCTGTTTGTTGATTTACATATGTAATCATCTCATTAGAAGACAAAACTATCATAATACAATGATTCTTCTTTTCTAATAATGAGTTTATGCTTGAAAGTGAGTGATTATGCTTTTCGCTCATGTTTCAGTCTCGTTTCGAAAGCTTCTATAAGCTTTGAGACATCTTTCATATCTTCACTCAATATTCATTAATCATATTCAATGAAATATTCTTTTCATTGTATCTTATAATATAAGATTCTCTTTCTTTTTCACTTCTGTAGAATCTTTTCTATCTTTCATTCTTGCTTATCATCAATAAGCTTAAGTATGAGATAAATGAGTATAAAGTCATCATTTAGTCTACGATTATATGACTTTAAAAGAAATACATGAAAGACAGAATGAACTCTATAAATGATTGAAAGATCAAAATAATATATCTGCTTGTCTATGAGTTTTTGTATATGAAAGAACTTTATTATCTTATTTGATAACTTCTTGCTTGACTTCTTTTGCTTCAGATTTTTTGCTGATAGCATGACTAAATTGTTGATATTAAAGAATTTAGACTTATGTTTTTGATTATAGTACTTTGTCTGAGCATCGATCGCATTTTATCTTAGGGTTAGGGTTAGGGTTAGGGTTAGGGTTAGGGTTAGGGTTAGGGTTAGGGTTAGGGTTAGGGTTAGGGTTAGGGTTAGGGTTAGGGTTAGGGTTAGGGTTAGGGTTAGGGTT
>JAABUI010000146.1_pt1 | contig 99910 bp, 87 predicted proteins | sample 5559111 | NCBI WGS metagenome assembly JAABUI01 (sample SAMN10711870, study PRJNA513365) | rock metagenome | isolation source: Antarctica rocks | place: Antarctica: Victoria Land, Buttleship Promontory | reverse complement strand
GTTTATCATTGCAGTTGATGCAACATCTTTTATTCAAAGATATCATGTATTTTTCAATGTAATGCTTGCTTGCACACTTGATACAACATTGATCTTTTTTGCAGAATTTAATCATGTGATTAAATTCAAGGCATTTAAAGCATTGTGTAATGCAACAGTTCTTTTTAAACAGTTTGCATTCACATTCTTGATATGAATCTAGTATACTTACATTCATAAATCAATTCATCATCGCTTTGATTGTTATTTCTATGATGAGTGATGAATGAATCTTTTCACTTTCTACTATTTTCTTGAATCAGACTATTTTTAGAATCTTTAGATTTTCATGAAGTCTTACATTATCTTTTTATCAATCTTTCAATGATTATTTTCTGATTGCTTGTATCAGTTGTAATGCATATTTCATGTGCTAACATTATAAAGCTTCAACGTGCTATGCATGCTGATTTCATGATTTCTTTTATTTATATTTATAATTTTTTCAGATTTGCTCAAGCTTCTAAACTAACTGCGTGCAAAGCAATGTCATTGCTACTCAGCTTGCAAAGTGACATAATCAGATCTTTTTGATCTGCTAATCTGCTCAACAGTTTTTTTTGTATCCTTTTTATTTCTCTTCTGTTTGTTATTTTAATCATGACTTTTTGTTTCTTGCAAAACGATGACAGACTGTTCTTGAAGCATTGCTTCTCAATCATTATTCTTTCTTTTGTCATATTCATTCAAGACGTGATTTTCAATGAGAAATGTATATTTTTCTGAATTTATAACAGCTTGTTAAACAGTTAAACTGATGCTTTCAGTTTTTGTACATTCTTTGCAATGAACACGTCTTGATCTGCATGATTTTTTTTCTTTAAATTGCGTCGCAGACGTTGAATCAGTCTTAGTGCTATCTTTTTTCATGAATGATCTTTGCTCTTCTCTTTCTCTAACGTTGATGTCTTTATTAGAAGATTTATAATGTTAATAATGTTCTCTTCATCATTGCATGAATGTATCAATCTCACGTCGTTATTTTCTTGCAACGAGTCAACATTGCTTGCACTCGCTCTGAAGCTTACATTGCTACAATTCATATAATTCATTGTTGTTTAATCATCTTTTAGATTCACTCTGTCTTGCTTATAGTGTTCTTTTTCAAAATTTGTTATGCACATCTTGTGATTATTTTTCAAATAATTACTATATAAAGTATGTTTTTTTATTTTTTGTATCTTTTTCTGTATTTTTAATATTTAATTGTAATTATTTTTAAAAATCAAACAATATTCAACTTTAACTTTCATTAATTAATTCATTTAAATACAATTTAAACAGTAAGTAAAACTTGTAATATTTTATGCAAAGTTAAAAACATCATCTTGAAAATTAAAGAAGAAGTTAAATGCATGAGTTTATGAAAAAACACTTTTAATTTATTTATTTTACAAATTATTGTATTTTTTCTCTTACTTATCTTGATAAGTAATGTAGATAAACAAGTTTGTTTATTTATCAAAGTGAAAAAATTAAAGTTTAAAATTTTTTTTTTAATTTAAATATACATGAAATTGAAGAAAGAAAGAAAAAACATCATATATATACATTATCATTTTTTTTAAAAAGTTTTAAAAGTTTATAATAATAATAATAACCTCATACATTCTTGTGACATCGATTAAGTCAACTCATGAGAGACTTTATGCTATTTATATCAAGTCAACAAAACTCTCTGAGATAGAAAATCGCTCGCTGTTTATATGACTGCTTTGTGCAGTCGAGACTATAGTTATAAGACTATGTATCAAATTGATTCGCGTTGATTGCATGTTAAAGAATGAGTGACTTAGTCATTTTAAATTGTTTTAGAAGCTTCGTTTTCATTATCATTCTTGCAGCTGCTTTGAAATCTTTCGTGATAGCGATGATTAATCAATAGTTTAAGAAGTCAACGTTTTGTAGCATTTCTGTTCGCAGATGCAATCATTTTAAGCAATACATTAGTATGTGCTTAGTGATTTGATGATTTTATTTGCAACTGCAACACAAACTGTTCATGTCTGAAATCTTTCTGAAGTGTAAATATACATTTAAATTAATGCATTCAATTTAAATGTAAATGATGAGACTGTTTTCAATTTTATAAAGATTGTTTCGCATTTTTATTATCTTGTTGAACAAGTGCAATCTTTATGTCGAGATGACGTTGATGTCTGCAATACATTTTCTGTATTTTTTCATCTTTACTTTCACTGATCTTTGTAATATTGTGTTATTGCGACGTTGTCACTAGTCAAAGTCATCATATCAAAAACTAGTTTTCTGCTTCTCAACTACATATTTACATCTTCGCTGATTGCTTTGTTAAGAAGCATCACTTTCTTGATGATAAAAAAGCGAGAAATAATGCAATTGACATTCATCAGATGAGCGCATATCAGTTTGCATGCTTGTTTGATTTTCTGTATACAATTATTGATTCAACTGCGTAGCGTGATCTTGTCTTGCAGTATGTTCAAATGAACATGCAGTAAAGCTGTGTACATTTCTGCTTTCAAAGTTTTGATGCTTACTCTTTTGAATACATTTATAACCTGGTAAAGAATCTGATTCTGTAACATTTCAAGTCTGCATTCTTTGTTTATTATTTTGCTCTCTTTATCTTGCTGATGTTAAACTGATGCTTTAAATGCAATGTTTAATCTTACTACTGTTGAATATATCTGTCTTGCTTTTGTGAAGATCACTTCTCATATGAAGATCTCAAATTGACTGAATGTTAACATTCATGTGACATGATTAGCTTGACTTGATGCAAATGTACACCTTATTATAATTTCATGTTCAGTTGTACTTTTAAAACTTGCACATTTGATTCAGATTTGATGATTGAACTTTCTATTTATACGTTAATCATCATGTTAAACTTGCTTGATTTTCTGATGAAATGCATAAACTTGTACTTCTCTAACGTGAATGTTGCATCATGAGTGCAAGTTTAATTTACGCAGATATCATGCATCTTGCTCAGTATTTTACAAATTTTCTCAATGAATTTATTGTAAACTAGAATATTAATGTCATCAACAAAGTTCAGCACTTCAATCTTGATTTCTAAAGTTTTACACTTTTCAATCAGACTTGCATTGAAGAAAAGAAAAAGAATTGATGAAATGAAAAATTTCTGCAATATGTCTGCGCTTGCTTTGCACATGTTGCTTGTTTATTTATTGAACATCAATAATGTTTCTCAATTCTTTAGAAAGCTGCATGTTTATTCAACTATGTAATTTGAAGTTCTTTTCATTTTTAAAGTATGTAAAAGTCTGATGTGCAAAACATGATTAATGATGTTCAAACTTAACATGAATGCAACGTGCTTGATTTTGCAGTCTCATACTGTGTGAATCTGATCTATCAGTAGATTTAATGTTGAGATCATGAATTGCTTGTGTCTCGCTCTCATTTGAGCGTTAGATAGCATGCAATGAGTCTAAGTTAAATTGCTAAGTTTTCTAATCATGATTGACTTCAGAACTTTTTCTATGATATCAGGCAAAGCAATGAATCAATATGTCTTTGAATTAATGTAATTGCTCTTTTTTGATTTGCAAAGTACTACGTGAATCAAATGACATTGCTAAGAGTATAAATAAATTTGTGATGTCATTGATGTTTGCTTGAAAGAAGAAAAAGAAGAATTTTTCTTGCAATATTTCAACTTTTTCTTCAAATGATGTTGTCATTTGATTGATATTGCTTTGCTTCACTGACTTAAGTGCGTTGCTCAGCTCATGCATTTGTGATCTGAAATGTATTCACTTCACTTGTTGAATGATCTTGTTCTTATGATCGTTGTATTTTAGATACTCATTTCATGCACTTAATGTATTTTGTATTTTTTATACAATTTGCAGATGTCTTGATTTTGTTACTATCTCTGAGCAGTTTGAATTTCAGAAATTCTTTGCTTGATTTGATGACTTTGTCAAGAGAGTAGATTCTTGAATGACTTTTTGTAGCATCTTAATAATCTTGCACACTCTGTCATTTATTATCGTCTTGCTGTTCAAAGAATAACTCAATAATAAATGTATTTGCAGATACACATTCAATATCTCTGTGTTCATTTTCTTTTATAATTGTCAATTCAAAGATTGTATCAAAGTCATCTGTAAACAAAATTTTATAATGATTGAAAGATAATCTGATTTCTGATGTAGATCAATACATATCTTGCACTTGCATGTCATAAACTGTATTTTCTCGCTGTTAAAAATTAAATCAATTATTGTAAGTTGATTGCAAGTCTTGCAAGTAATAGTGTCTGGTTTCAACAATAATGCAAGCTTAGCATTAATGATAAAATCAAGTAAGCTATCAGTTGCTGCGTGTTGAGTGAAGCGTCTTCATTCTTCTCAGTGAGAATGATGTAGATTGAAATCTTTCACTATCAATTGTTTACAATCATCTTTGAGTAGTTCACTTAAGCAAGAAATGATTGACAATTCTTCTGTAAATAAAATAGATAATGAACATGAATTGTACACATTTATAAGTTGTAACGACTGCGTTTTACTCTCTGCGTTTTAAGTCAATAATCTGATTAAGCAGATGTTTGATTTGATCATTTCTATCACTCATTGATCGAGTTTTAGTTGCTTGTTCACATATATGCAGATTCTTGACTGAGATAATGTGTTTTCTACTAAATAGAAGAAGTTGTGAGCTGCATTAAATAATTGAATGTTATTAATGTTGCAACTCTGCTTCTGTATAATTATGATGTTGAATTCGTGAACTTCTCTGTTAATAAGAAATGATTTCTGAATTTTTAATGATTTTCTGATGTTGTACTGCAGTATTCGTAGAAAAGATTGTTTTATCATAAAGTTATTTGTAGCTGTTGTTGACTTTGCAAAAAGAAAACTTTCTGTATGCTTTTGATCATCAAGAATCTGTCTCACTTTCTGATCAGACATTTCAAGTCTTACAAATCTTGTTTGAGCATTGTTTTCTTTAAGTCGCTATTCACGCAAGAAGAGCAATTGACTCATCTTTTCTTGAATTTTACTATTTGTCATGCAGACTTTTGAAAAACTAGATTGCACATTTTTAGCGTGACTGTTGTTGAGCTCGCAGAGTTTGTTGAATCTAACAAGTTCAATAAATCTGAGAAGTTTGAGAACGTCAAAGAATTCAAGAACTACAAGAGTGTGCAATTGTATTTGAATGTCTCTGAATATTTAAATGATCTGTTTCTATAGATTTCGAACGCTTGTTTCATCTGCTGTCATCACTTGAAGCAGATACATCTTCAGAGTTCGTGATTTTTATTGCAATTAACACAACGTCTTTTATTTAAAGAAGTCATGCATTTCTTGATGTAATGTTTATTTGCACACTTGATGCAATGTTGATTCTTTCTGCAGAATCTGATCATATAATCAAACTTGTGACATCAAAAACACTGCGTGACTCAACAGTTCTTTTTGAACAGTTTGCATTTGCATTCATAATATGCATTTAGCATGCTCATGTTTATCAATTGATTTATTATCGCTTCAATTGCTATCTTTACAATGAATAATGAATGAGCTTTTTTGCTTTTTGCTATCTTCTTAAGTCAGACTATTCTTAAAATCTTTAGATTTTTATGAAGTTTTGCATTATCTTTTATCAATCTTTCAATAAGCACTTTCTGATTGCTTGTGTTTGTTGTGATGTGTATTTTATGTGTCAACACTGCGAAGAATCGTCGTGATATGCATGTTAAGTTTGCAATTTTCTTTGCTCATTCTTGATTTCTTTTCAGATTCGCTCGCGCGTTCAAACTGATTGCATGCAGAGAAATGTCTTTGCTTTTCAGCTTGCAAAGAGATATTATCAGATTTCTTTGCTCTGTTGACATATTTACTATCTTTTGAAAAATCTGTTCAGTGATCTTCTTCTGTATCACTTCTATCTTTTTTCTATCCGCAATCTTTATCATGATCTTGCGTTTCTTGCAAAGCAACAATGAATCTTTTCTGAAATGTTGCTTTTTTGTTGTTGTTTCATCTTTTGTCATGTTTGCTCATGACGTGATTTCTGATGATAAATGTACGTTTTCTTGCATTTGCAACTGCTTGCTAAACAGTTGAACAGACGTCTTTAGTTTCTATACATTCTTCGCAATGAATGTGTTTTGATTTATGTGATGTTTCTCTTCTGACTCGAGTTGAAGACGTTGCATCAGTTTCATTGCTATTTCTTTTCATGAAAGATCTTTGCTCTTCTTTTTCTTTAACATTGATGTCTTTATTAGTAAATCAATAATGTTAACTATTGTTTTTTATCATTGCAAGAGTGTTATGACTTTGCGTTGTTGTTTTCTTGCGACTTGTCAACATCATTCTCAATCATTTTTGAACTTGCATTGCTACAACTTATGCAATTCATCATCATTTGATCATCTTCTGAATTCGCTCTGTCTTGTGTGTAGTGCTCTTTTTCAAGAATTTGTTGCGCGCTTATGTGATTAGTTTTTTTTTCAAAAGTTTATAATAATATATTTATATTTATATTTATATTTATATTTATATTTATATTTATATTCTGTGCAACATTAATAATGAATTAATTCATGAAAAACTTTATGCTATGTATATTAAATGAACAAAACTTTCTGAAGAAGAAAATTGCTTATTAATTATACAATAATTTTTTTATCATTAAGACAATAATTTTAGAACTATATATTTAATTATGAATTTATAATCTATATTCATGTAATGATTTAGTTGATACAAAAAACAATCACAACATGTGCAAAATAAACTTTTAAAAAAAGCATTACAAATAAAAAAGTAAAAATCAAAGTAAATGAATAAATAATGACAAATTGCATAAGTAGTTGACAGCAATAATACTGATTCAGAGATGATTATGATCAACGTTGATTTATTGCAAAAAGACAGCGATGTAAAGTTTAAATGTTTACACAAAGATGAAATAAACATTAATGATATCATTGATCTATTAATACAAACATCAATGTTAGAGAAAAAGAAACATTCATGAAAAGAAGTGATTCTGAAGCTGATTCAACGTCTTCAAAATATCTTAGAAAAAAAGATAGAAAATCAAGATGCATTCATCACAAAAAATGTATAAAAGTTGAAGATATTCATTTAATTTTTTAATAAACAGTTATAAATGCAAGAAAATATACATTTTACATTTGAAACATCATCATGAACTAATGTAACAAGAGAAAAAGCAGCAACAAAGAAGAAGCAATGATTTAAAAATGAATTATCATTACTTTGCAAAAAATATGAAGTTTTAATAAAAATAATAAAAAAGAAAAATGTAAAGAAAATATAAAGAAGTTAATTAATCAGATCTTTCAGAAAATCAAAAGTGTATTGATGATGCAACAAAATTTAATCATGTTGCTTCATAAACTTGAAAGTGAAAATGTTGCATTACACGCAATAAACTCAGAGATTTAAATGATTTTGAAAAGATTTCAAGAATGAATAAAGAAAATCATTAACTAAACGTATGTAATGCATCAAAGCTTCATGATATTGACACATAATGTATGCATTACATTGAATATAAGCAATCAGAAGGACGTCATCAAAAGATTGAAAATGAACAATGCAAAATTTCATGAAGATTTAAAGATGTTAAAACTAACTTGATTCAAAAAGATAATTAAAAGTGAGAAGATTCATTTATCACTCATTGTAAAGATCATACATAAACAAAGTGATGATGAGTTAACTGTTGAACATGAACATATTAAACTTGTATTAAAAGTGCTTTTGCAAGCTGTTTAAAAAGCACTGTTGTATCATGCAATGTTACAAGTACTTTGATTTTGATCATGTAACTAGATTCTGCAAGAACGAAACACGTTGCTTTAAATGTATAAACAAGCATCACATCAAGAAATGCATTGCATTGATGAATAAAAAATGATGTATAAACTGTAATGATAATTACAAACTTTGAAGATGTTTTTGTTTCAAATGAAGACTATAAATAAAGCAATTTGAAGAAATCTTTTAAAACAGATCAATTAAATATTCTAAAACATTAAAATACAATCATTCATTCTTTTCTTTCTTTCTGAACTTCTTGAGTTCAATGAATCTTATGAGTTCAATGAACATTTTAATGATAACAAGCAGTCAAAATGTTGATAAGTCTACATGACAAGTCATAAAAGTCAAGAAAAAATGAGTTGATCATTCTTTATGAGCAATCAATAACTCTGAAGATGTGAAAACTGAATAAACATAAGAATGTTTAATCAGAAAATGCAAAAAACTTATGAGAATTGAAAGCATTAAAAGAGCTGTTTCAGCGCAGAGTCAACAGCAATTACAGATAATTTTATGATGAATTGACTTAGTTTACAAATTCTATAGTACAACATCAGAAAGTCATTAAAAATTCAAGAATCTTTTCTGATAAACAGAGAAATTTGCAAATTTAACATAGTAGCTGTTCAAAAGCAAGATTGCATTATTGATGTTTTATAAACATTTAGCTCAGCTTACAACTTTTTTCATCTAATGAAAGATTCATCAGCTCAAGCAAGAACATGTATTTATGTTAATAAACACTTAAGATTCAATTAATAAATAGTGAAGATGACTGAGTCAAACATCTACTCAATCAAACTATAAATTAGCAACTTGAAAAATGAAATGTAAATGTTATGATTTATAAACATTTACAATTCATGCTCTCTGTTCATCATTTTTACAGAAAAATTATTTACTATTTCTTGTCTGAAAGAACTAATCAAAAAGAACTGTGAACAGTTGATCATAAAAGATTTCAATCTGCATTATTTACATTGAGAAGACAGAAAATGCTTTACTCATTACACAGTAATTGATGCTTTACTAAACATTATAACAAGTGCAAGATTAAAGTTACTGTTCAAGTCAGAAATAATTATTAAAGAAATTTATAATCAATTTACAATATAGATGTAGATGTATATTCATACTCTGTGCGACATCGGTAATGGACCGACCCATGAGGAAATCTATGCTATGTGTATCGAACGGACAAAACCCTCTGGGGGAGAAAACCGCTCGCCGACTACACAACGACTGCACGCCGCCGAAACAATATCGTCATACGACGATATCTCTGAGACTATGTACCTGGTTATGAACCTATAGCTTCTATCCAGCGCGTGACGCTCGAGTAAACTCTTACTGCGTGTCTGTGCTGTTTTATTGCATTGCATCGTTCTTGCTCTGCTCTTCATTGACGATATTCTATACAACGATGTTCCGGTTTCCGATCCGAAGACCATGATTCTTTGCATCCGTGGTGCTCGTGGTTGTAATGTCGAGGCTGTGTTCCTTCGCTCGATGATTGCCATTCATCTAGCGAGAAAGTATATGTGAAAGAGAGGCGCGTACGATGGGAAGGTAGAGTGTGGTTGTAGATGACCCTATCCTGCTCTTGTCTTGTGTCACGTAGACGTTGAATAAGTTGCTGTTATAGATGTGCGGTCGCAGTCGTAGTCAAATGCTGAGCTCTGATCAATGATGAAGAATGCGTTCTGATCGTTCTTCCGGACCTTTGATCGTCCACGTAGATAGACGCATGGCTTGTCGCTACTCAGGTACAGAAGTCGGGCTCGTCGAGCCCCTTCAGTATATCAGCGCAGCCGACAGGTCATTACTCCTTCGGCCACATGTAGTAACGGACTCAGGCTCATCACCTGGAACGATTCATCTACCTGATATCTTTCCATCAGAGTATTGTTCGCGACGTCAATGAGTAGAGAAGTTCGGTATACCAACGCAGCCGACGAGGAACCACTCCTTCGGCCACTTGTAGGACAACCCAGATTTGCGTCCTGGGCCGACTCTTCTACTAGTGATATATTCCTCCATCTCTTACTGACATCGACTTGCCATTAAATTCTCTTCGTAGGTTGATTGTGGCTGTTAGGATGGGTGCTGTCGCGTGGGTGAAAACCTTGCACGGCAGTCTTCGCGACCACGCAACGTCTTAACTTCGATCAAACTGCGTTGTATTGAGATCTCTAGGCTCTTTTGATTCTATCCGGACGCAAAATAGAATCAAAAGGTTTGTAACCGGCATCACGTACAGGTGAATCTCGTCGCCGGTCAATCAATTTACAATAATAAATCTAAAATTTGACAGCAAGAAAATACAGTTCATAATATACAAATGCAAGATGAAAATCAATCTACATCAAGAATCTGATCATTTTTCAATTGTCATGAAGTTATGTTTATGCACATTCTTCATGCAGCTTACAACTCGTCAAGAATAAAAGAAAATAAACATAAAAACATTAAACATTTATTTAAAAATACATTTTTTCATTAATTTTTTTCTGAATGACAAGATGATGATTGATAACAGATTAGTTGAGATTATTCATGCATTATAAGAAATTATCAAAAAATCTACTTTTTGAGTAAATCATTAAATTGAGCATAAAACTTTGGAAATCAGAACTGCTGAACAATCATGATAAAGTCACAATGATTTCAAGCAGTATGAAAGATGCAGAGTACTTTAGAAGCATAAAATGACTATTTAAAATACAACAATCACAAAAACAAAATCATTAAAGAAATAAAATGATTACATTTTAAATTATAAATGCATGAGTTAAACAATGATCTGAAATGGATTTGATGCTTTGCAAAATGAGTCAGAATTAAAACGCAGCTTCTTAAGAAGTTTTCACAGTTTTCATTGCTAAAGAATAATAATTTTAATTGCATGACAAAGTTATTTAATGAAAAAACTGAAATGTTATGAGAAAAGTTCTTTTCATTTTCATTTCAGATAAACATCAGCAACATTATAAAATCATTTATATTGCTAGCAGTTTTATTTAATTCAGTCATATCATAAGATGAAATGAAATAAATGATTTAATAAGTAAAAGTCAATAAAGCATCAAGTGCATTTGAAATTTTAAATAAAATGCTGTAAATAAACTTAATGAAACTGACTTTGATATTAATTAGTCTGTTCAATGTATGCATTATTTACAAATATTATTTGAAGTAATCCAAAAAGACTGAAACAATAGTATTATATAAGTCAAAAAAGAATGATTACATTGATTCAAAGATGTATTCATTCATTGTTTTGCTGAACATTATGAGTAAAACACTGAAATCAATCATAATCAAAAGATTAAATAATATTACTGAGACTCATTACATGCTTTTGAATGCTCAAATAAGAACAAGATGCAAGTAATTCATGATTTCAGCATTGAATCTACTAGTAGATTAAGTACATGCAGTATGAGACTGTGAAATTAATTACGTGATCTTCATGCTTAGTTTAAATATCATTAAAGTGTTTAATCATATCTTGCACATTAAACTTCTATATACTTTGAGAATGAGAAAAATGTTGAACTACATAATCAATTGAACTTGTAGCTTTCTAAAAGACAGAGAATCATTATTAACATTCAATGAACAAATCAGCATAATGCAATGAATAAACATTAATATATTGCAAAGATTTTTTATTTTATTAATTCTTTTTCTATTCTTTAATGCAAATTTAATTGAAAAATGCAAAGCATTAAAAATCAAAATTGAAGTGCTTGACTTTGTAAATGACATTAATATTCTGATTTATAACAGAATCATAAAATCAATTTGCAAAACATTAAGTTAAGCATATAATGTCTGTGCAAAGTAAGCTTGAATTTATGACATCATATTTATTTCAGAGAAGTATGAATTTATACACTTCACTCACAAGTTTAAAAAATTCAACATGACAGTCAATTTATACATTGAAAACTCAATAATAAAGTTAAAGTCAAATGTATAAGTTCTTGAAGTTCAACTAAACATGAAACTGCAATGAAATTCACATCTTCATCAAATAGAAACAGATCACATCATTAAGATGCTGATGCTTAATCAACTTGAAATCTTTACATGAGAAACTACATTTTCAAAAGCAAGATAAATATACTTAATGATGATAAAATTAAAAATAATGTTTGAAGCATCAATATGATATTAATGCAATAAAGAAGAAGAATTGTTGAATATGAAATGATAATTAAAAACTCTTCAGAATCAAGCACTGCATCATGTAACAGACATCTTCAAAAAATTAACATTGAAATGCTGAAACTTAAAATATATACATCTTCACTTCATGTTTATCTGAACAAGCTTTAGAATCAGACTACATTATGCAGTCAAGATAATGATAAAATGTGAAAGATTTAAAGAACTTGCAAGATCATACATGCTCATTTAATAAAAACTAACAGATTCACTTCTTGCTTTTCAATCTTTAAGAAAATAATGTTTTTAAACATTGCAATTTATAAAAAAACAAAAATACAGTTTAAATGCAGATGATTTATCTTCATAATGTTGATTTTAACAAGCAAGTGAATGATTATACAGTTTTACAGAAGTCAATAAAATCTTTGATGAAAAAATTACAAGAAATGCATTGCAGACATTAACACAATTCTTGTTCAATAATCTCAATCATCTCATTTATTCAAGAAGTCAATAAAAATACATGATGATCTTCAAAAGATTGAAAACATTCTTGCAATTTACATTAGAATTGAACATATAGAATTGAATGTTTATCTGCACTTAAAAAATATATTGAATGCAAATAGTTTTTAATGCAATTGCAAATAAAGTCATCAGACAGTCAAATATATTCTAATGCATTGCTTAAATTGAACTCATCTTTGATTAAACATGTTGTAAAACATTGACTTTACAAACTATTGAATCATCATTGCAATCACGAAGAGTCTTAAGATGACAGGAAGAATGATGATGAAAACAAAACTTTTGAAGCAGTTTAAAGTGACAAGAACATTTATTCTTTAACATGCAATCATCATAAACAAATTTGATACATAGTTTCAGCTTTACAGTTTTGACTGCGTGTAGCAGTCATGTAGATAGTGAGTGATTTTCTATCTCAAAGAGTTTTGTTCACTCAATATATATAACATAGTTTTTCTTCATGAGTTGACTTAATTGATATCACAAACGTGTATGAATTTATTATTATTATTGAGAAGTGATGTTTTTTAATGAAAGTAATTCAAAGAAATTCTTGTAAATTTTCTGTTAAATAAATAAATACAATATTTAAAGAATTTCTTGCAAATAAAATGATAAAAATGAAGATAGAATTGAAGAATTTCTTGCAGATTTTCTGAATAATTAAAGTAAATTATTTCATATTATTTACACGTTAATAGCAAAGTAGTTAATTAGCATTTATTTACTGTTAAAGATTGATTTAAAGTAATAATAATAATAAATTCATACACTCTTGTGACATTGATTAAGTTGATTTATGAGAAAAAACTATGCTAAATGTGTTGAGTGAACAAAACTCTCTGAAATAGAAAATCGCTCGCTATCTATATGACTGCTACACGCAGTCGAATCTGTAAAGCTGAAACTATGTATCAAATTTGTTCATAATGATTGCATGTTAAAGAATGAATGTTCTTGTCACTCTAAACTACTTCAAAAGTTTCGTTTTTATCATCATTATCGCTGTCGTCTTAAGACTCTTCGTAATTGCGACGATGATTTAATAGTTCATGAAGTCAACGTCTTGCAGTATGCTCGATCAAAGATGTGTTCAATTTGAGCAGTGCATCAGAATATGCTTGACTGTCTGATAATTTCATTCGCAATCGCATTAAAAACTATTCGCGCTTAATATGTTTCTTAAATGCAGATAAACATTCAGTTCTATACGTTCAATTCTAATGTGAATTGCAAGAGTGTTTTCAATCTTTTGAAAATCATTATACATTTTTACCAACTTCTTGAATAAATGAGATCTTTGAACGAAAATTGCGTTGATGTCTGCAATGCGTTTCTTGTAGTTCTTTCATTGAAAATCTCATTGACTTTTATGAAACTGCATGATTGCTTACTCGCTCGTTAAAATCGATGTTAATAGATTGAATCATTTGCATCTAGATCATATTTTTGTTTCTTTGCAAATTGCAACATCTAAAAACGTCATCTTTTTGAAGATTGAAGAGCGAGAAATGAGTCTATTAGTTTTTATCAGATGAGCATGTATTTTCTTGCAAGTTCATCAAGTCTCTCGCGTTTTGTTGTTGTTTCAACTGCGTAACATAGTCTGATTCTGTAGCTTGTTCAGATGAACATGAAGCGAAGATGTATATGTTTTAACTTTCAGCGTTTCGATGTTTACTTTTTTGAACATCTCTGCTACATGACACAGCGCTTAATTCTGAAGAGTTTCTAATCATAATTTCATACTCAACAATCTCTCTTCTTTATTGCGTTAATGTCATATTGATGTTTCAAACGTTATTCTCAATCTTATTATTGCTGAGTATATTTATCTCGCTTTTGCGAATGTAGTCTCTTATGTAAAGACTTCAAGTTGACTAAGCATCAGCATCTTGATGACGTGATCTATTTCTATTTGATGAAGATGTGAATTTCATTGCAGTTTCATGTCTAGTTGAACTTCAAGAACTTGTACATCTGATTTCAGCTTTATTATTGAGTTTTCAATGTGTAAACTGACTGTCATGTTGATTTTTTTTGACTTGTGAATGAAGTGTGTGAGTTCATACTTCTCTGAAGCAAACGTGACATCATGAGTTCAAGCTCACTTCACACAAACATCATGTGCTCAACTTAATGTTTTACAGATTGATTTTATGATTCTGTCATAAATCAGAATATTGATGTCATTTATGAAGTCGAGCACTTTGATTTTAATTTTTAATGCTTTGCATTTCTCAATTAAACTTGCGTTAAAAAATAGAAAAAGAATCAATGAAATGAAAGATTTCTGTGATATGTTGACGTTTATTCATTGCATTATGCTAAGTTGTTCATTGAATAGTAGCGATGACTCTTTGTCTTTCAGAAAGCTGCGAGTTCAATTGATTATGTAGCTTGACGTTTTTCTCATTTTCAGAGTATGTAGAAGTCTGATGTGCAAAACATGATTGAATGCTTCAATAATATTTAAACTAAGCATAAAGATTACATAGTTGATTTTACAATCTCATACTGCGTGTACTTGATCTACTAGTAGATTCAATGCTGAGATCATGAATTGCTTGCATTTTATCTTCATTTGAGCACTTGAAAGCATGTGATGAGTCTTAGTAATGTCACTTAGTCTTCTGATCATGATTGATTTTAGTGCTTTACTCATGATGTTCAGCAGAGCAATGAGTTGATACGTCTTAGAATTAATGTAATCATTCTTTTTTAATTTATATAACACTATTGTTTGAGTCTTTTTAAACTGCTTTGAATGATATTTGTGAGTAACACACACGTTGAACAGACTGCTTAATATCAAGATCAGTTTCGTTAAGTTCATCTGCAGCACTTTATTTGAAATTTCAGATTCATTTGACACTTTATTAACTTTTACTCATTAAATTATCGGTCTCATTTCATCTTGTGATATGACTGAATTAAACGAGACTGCTAGCGATATAAATGATTTCAAAATGTCGCTGATGTCTGTTTAAGCTGAAGATGAAAAGAATTTCTTTCATAGCACTTCAGTTTTTTCATTGAATGACTCTGTCATGCAATCGAAATCATTGTTCTTTAGCAACAAAAACTGTGAAAGTTTCTTGAGAAGTTAACTTTTGATTCTGACTCATTTTGCAAAGCATCAAATCGATTTCAAATCATTGTTCAACTCATGCATCTATAATTTGAAATGTGATTGTTTTGTTTTTTTAATGATCTTGTTTTTGTGATTGTTGTATTTTAAATAGTCGTTTCATGCTTCTAAAGTACTTTGCATCTTTCATACTGCTTGAAATCATCACAACTTCATCATGACTGTTGAGCAGTTCTGATTTCAAAAGTCTTGTGCTTGATTCAATGATTTTGCTCAAGAAATAGATTTCTCGATGACTTTTTGTAATGCATAAGTAATCTCGACTATTCTGTCATCAATCATCATCTTGTCGTTCAGAAAAAAATTGATGAAAAGATGTATTCTTAAATGAGCATTTAATGTCTCTGCGTTCATTTTCTTTCATAATCAACGAGTCATAAGCTGCATGAAGAATGCGCATAGACATAACTTCGTGACAATTGAAAGATGATCAAATTCTTGATGTAAATTGATTTTTATTTTGCATTTGTATATCATGAACTGTATTTTTTTGCTGTCAAACGTTAAATCTATTTTTTTTTCTTTTTCTTACTCGATTCAACACCCACTATGGGCCTATGCGAGACTCTATATAATGTAGCGGGCGCTGCGCTCGCGCAGCTCCCTTTCCGCATCTCAAACCGCTTTTTTCTGTGCTCTATACTATAACTGTTCCCAATGCGAGAACTCTATGGGCCTGTTTCCCCCCTATTCTCCCTCCCTTTCATCTGGCTCGTCGGTAACATCACGGCTTGAAACTGGGTCAGTATGCCCGTCGAGAGTATCATTCGGATGATCGCCGTCGCTGCGCTCGCGGTTCCTAAGAGCTTTCTCAAGTCCGTGGTGTTTTCTCTTCGTTGCATTTCCTTTCGTTCTACCCTCCATTTAGGGCATGTCAATAGAACGTGCTTGACTGACATTCGACCTCTGCCACACTCGCACGCCGCCGTAGCAACCCCGGGTACTCGTCTCTCATGAAGAAACTGATTGAAGCCAATTTTTCCCGTGCGAAGCTGCGTCAGCAGTGCGCTGTGAGGCTTCGTACGACCTCTGTGCAGCCGTAGATGCTGATGTGTCACCTCTGGTGCCAGATATCGAAAATGGGCTGCGTTGGATCCCTCTTTCCAGGCTACCCTCCATGTTTGTCTAGCCTGTTCCTGTATGAGTGCCAGCCGCGCCGCCACCTCGGTGCGCTGACGCTCGATCAGCGGTAGAGGCAATTCGTGTGCTTCGTCGGCCACCTTGTCCGCTGCTTCATTTCCGGGTACTCTTGCGTGCCCTGCCACCCAATGTAACTCCAGCGTGGCTCCATGAGATCGAATGTTCTCATGCGCAGCCTGAACTCGTCGCAGACGTTTCTGGTCTTTTGTTGATGTCATGGCCTCCACTGTTTTCAGGGAGGCCTGACTGTCACTGTATACCTTGTATATCTTTCCACGGCATTCGCGATCCGCTGCCACGACATCTGCAAGATGTTCCGCCCCCGCGACCAACCCTTCCAGCTCTCCATGATGGGTGATGGCTAAAGTTGGTCCCCCCAGTCTCTTACCTAGCTCCCAGTTGATTCCCACCACGTTAAATCTATTGTTGTAAACTGATTGCAAGTCTCTTTAGTAATTGTTATTAACTTAAGCAATAGCTTTAGTCTTGCATTCATGATGATGTCTAGTAGAGCATCGGTTGCTGTGTGATGAGTAAAGCATCTTCTGTCTCTTCAGTATGAATAATGCAGATTGAAATCTTCTACAATCAATTATTCACAGTTCTCTTTGATTAATTCTTTCAGATGAAAGATAGTAAATGATTCTTCTGTAAAAATGATAGACAGCGAGCATAAATTGTAAATATTTATGAGTTGTAACGTCTGCATTTCATTTTTCAAGTTGCTAGTTTATAGTTTGATTGAGCAGATGTTTAACTCAGTCATTTTCACTGTTGATTAATTGAGTCTTAAGTATTTATTAACATAAATGCATGTTCTTGCTTGAACTAATGAATCTTTCACTAGATGAAAGAAGTTGTGAGCTGAGTTAAACATTTATGAAATATTAACAATGCAATCTTACTTCTAAATAATTACTATGTTGAATTCACGAACTTCTTTGTTTATCAGAAAAGATTCTTGAATTTTCAATAATTTTCTGATGTTGTACAGTAGAATTTGTAGACTGAGTCAATTTATCATAAAGTTATCTGTAGCTGCTGTTGACTCTGCATTGAGATAGCTCTTTAAATGCTTTCAACTTTCATAAATCTTTCACATTTTCTGATTAAATGTTCTTATGTTTATTCAGTCTTCGCGTCTTTAAAGTCATTGATTATGCACGAAAAATGATCGACTCATCTCTTCTTGACGCTCACGACTTGTCATGCAGACTTATCAACGTCTCGACTGCTTGACATCATTGAAACATTTATTGAACTTGATGAATTTATTGAACTTGAAGAGTTCATTGAATTCAAGAAGTTCAGAAAGAAAAAAGAGAATGAATAATTGTATTTCAACACTTCAGAATATTTGATTGATCTGTTTTGAAAGTTTTTTGGAATTGCTTTACTTGTAATCTTCATTTGAGACAAGAGCATCTTCAGAGTTCATGACTGTCATTACAGTTCATGCATTATTTTTTATTCATTGATGCAGCGCACTTTTCAATGTGATGTTTGTTTATGCATTTGAAACAGCGCGTTTTATTCTTGCAGAATTTAATTACATAATCAAAATTGAAGCATTTGTAGCACTGCATAGACTAACCGTCGGGTCGGGTTTCGGGTTGACATTTTCAACCCGAACCGAGATTGGGTCGGGTTGCCCATATTTTCAACCCGACCCAACCCGACCCGACTGAGAATTGGGTCAACCCGACCCGACCCGACTAGGACCCGAGCTTGGCGCCAAGAGGGCTAAATATAGAAATTTTTCCGGCTTTTGCATTACTTTTTTGCATTACCTTTTTGCATTTGGTAGAAAGGTATATATGGTGGGTAATATGGTGGGTAATATGGTAGGAAATATGGCGGGGAACATGGCGGGGAACATGGCGGGGAACATATAGGGAAAACATAAAGATTGTTTGACTTTGGTAGGGAGTCATGACGGGGAAACATGGTAAGAAGCCACGAAGAAAATCATGATGACTGTTCAACCAAGCTTTTTACACCTATATAATATTTTGTTGGGTCGAGTTGTCGGGTCAAGCTTCCCAACCCAACCCGAGTTCTCGGGTTGAACTTTTCGACCCGACCCGACCCGACCCAACTTCAAAAATATTTCAACCCAACCCGACCCGACGCGGTCAGTCTAGCACTGCATGATACAACAGCTCTTTTTAAACAGCTTGCAAAAGCACTTCTGATACAAGTTTAGCATGCTTATGTTCAGCAGTTAATTTATCATCGCTTTGATCATGATTTCTACAATGAGTGACGAGTGAATCTTCTCACTTTCAATTATCTTTCTGAATCAAGCTAGTCTTAACATCTTTAAATCTTCATAAAGTCTCATGTTGTTCATCTTTAGTCTTTTGATGATCTTCTTCTGATTGCTTGTATTCAGTATGATGCATACATCAGGTGTCAGTATCATGAAGCTTCGATGCATTACATGCGCTGAGTTAATGATTCTCTTCGCTCATTCTTGAGATCTTTTCAGAATCGTTCGAGTCTCTGAGCTTATCACATGTAATGCAACGTCTTCGCTTTCAAGATTGCGAAGTAACATGATTAAATCTCATTGCATCATTGACGCGCTTTTAATTCTTTGAAAGATCTGTTTGATTGACTTCTTTTGTATTTTCTTTACTTCTTTCTTTTTTATTATTTTCATCAGAACTTCGCGTTCTTTGCGAAGCAACAACAGCTCATCTCTGAGTTGTTGCTTTCTCATTGTTGCTGCTTCTTCTTTTGCTACGTCAGTTCATGATGATGTTTTAAACATAAAACATGTGTTTTCTTGCATCTGTTGCTGTTTATTAAAAAGTTGAATGAATATCTTCAACTTTTATACGTTTTTCGCGATGAATGCGTCTTGACTTTCTATCTTTTTTTCTGAAACATTTCAAAGACGTTGAATCAGCTTCCGAATCACTTCTTTTCATGAATAATCTTTGTTATTCTCTTTCTTTAACGTTGATATCTGTGTTAGTAGATCAATAATATCATTAACGTTTGTCTCATTTTGCGTGAGCGTTTAGACTTCGCGTCGCTGTCTCTCTGCAACAAGTCAACGTTAATCACAATCGTTTCTAAATCAGCATTACTGCTGCTCATGTAATTTGTCATCATCTATTCGTCTACTTGATTCTTACTCTCTCGTTTGTAGTGCTCTTTTCAAAAGTTCGTTTTGCGCGCGTTGTGATTATTTATCAATGATTGATTTAAAGTAAGTTATAAAAATGTCATTTAACTAATAAAATGCTAAGAAAGAAAAGTATATACAAAGAAGAATTTAATTCTTATATGTATATTTCTCAACTTTATGCTAAACTTGAAAGAATTGACGTCTTACACATATAATGCAAAGATTCAATAATCTTATAGTTAGTTCAAATTCTTGCTAAACTTAATTCAAATGAAATCAGATGAAGATTAAACAAAGAATAAATGAAGACTAGAATTATAATACAATCAATAAAAAGATGTATTCTTAAATGAGCATTTAGTGTTTCTGTGTTCATTCTCATTCATAGTTAATGAGTTGTAAGCTGCATAAAGAATGTACATAGACACAATTTCATGATAATTGAAAAATAGTCAGATTCTTGATGAAATTTGATTTTTATCTTGCATTTGTATATCATAGACTGTATTTTTTCATTGTTAAACGCTAAATTTATTGTTGTAAGTTGATTGTATATCTTTTTAGTAATTATGTTTAATTTAAACAGAAGTTTTAATCTTGCATTTGTAATAATGTTTAATAAAGCATCAGTCACTATGTGATGAATAAAGTATCTTCTGTCTTTTTAGTGTAAATAATGCAGATTGAAATCTTTAATAATTAGTTGTGTGCAATCATTTTTAATTAATTCATTCAAATAAGAAATGATAAATAATTCTTCTATAAAAATAATGAATAATAAACATAATTTGTAAATGTTTATGAATTGCAAAACTTGCATTTTATCATTTAAGTTGCTGATTTATACTTTGATTGAACAGATATTTGACTTGATAGTTTTCATCATTCATTGATTAAATTTCAAATGCTTATTAATGTAAATGCATGTTCTTGCTTGAAGTGACAAGTCTTTCATCAGATAAAAGAAGTTGTAAATCAAGTTAAACATTGGTAAAACATTAATATTGCAACTCTGTTTCTGAATGATTATTATGTTAAATCCAGAAATTTTTCTGTTTATTAAAAAAGATTTCTAAATCTTTAGTGACTTTCTAATGTTGTACTGTATAATTTGCAGAAAGATTCAATTCATTATAGCATTATCTGTAACTGCTATTGATTCTGCGCTGAAACAGCTCTTTATATGCTTTTGACTTTTATGAATTTTTCACATTTTTTGATTTGATGTTTCTATATCTGTTCAGACATCATATCTTCTAAATTACTAATCATGCATAAAAAGTAATCTATTTATCTCTTTTTAACTTTCATCACTTATCATGTAGACTCATCAATGTCTTGACTGCTTATTATTCTCAAGATGTTCATTAAATTTAATGAATTTATTAAGCTTAAATTCATTAAATTCAAGAACTTTAAAAAGAAAACAAATAAACAATTGTATCTTAATATTTCTGAATATTTGATCAATCTATTTTGAAAGATTTCTTTGAATTGCTTTGCTTGTATTTTTCACTTGAAACATGAACATCTTCAGAATTCATGATTATTATTGCAGTTTATGCATTATCTTTTATTCATCAACACAATGCATTTTTTAATACGATGTTTATCTGTACATTTAAAGCAGCATTCTTTATTTTTGCAAAGTTTAATCATATAATCAAAATTGAAGCATCTGTGACATTATGTGATGCAACAGTTTTTATTAAAAAACTTGCATAAACATTTCTGATATACATTCAGCATACTTATGTTCAGCAGTTAATTCATCATTGTTTTAATTGCAATCTTTACAATAAGTGATGAGTGAATCTTTTCACTTTTGATTATTTTTTTGAATCAAGTTATTCTTAGCATTTCTAAATCTTCATGTAATTTTGTATTATCTCTTATTAGTTTCTGTAACTTTTTCAAAGCTGTTTAAGCTTTCAAACTCACTACATGCAGTGCAATGTCTTTGTTTTTGAGTTTGCAAAATGACATGATTAAATAATGTTGCATCATTAACATGCTTTTGATTCTTTAAAAGATCTGATCAACTGACTTCTTTTGTATTTCTTTCATTTTTTTTTCTTCCATTTTTTACTAGAATTTTGCATTTCTTGCAAAGTAATGACAGATTATTTCTGAATCACTCCTTTTTTATTGTTGCTTTTTCTTTTACTACATTAATTCACAACAATGTTTTAAATATGAAACATATGTTTTTTTACATTTGTAACTGTTTATCAACACTTTATCAACAACTTTTCAAAAATTGTTTGTTTAATGATTCAATTCACTTAAAAAAGATTATATTTAAATAAAATGAAACTTGTCAGACTGCATTCAATCACATGAAGAGATGAATGATTAAAATATTTATACTTCGTCACTTTGATCAGATTTATAAAACTATTCTGAAAACTGATTTATTCAAGTAGATAAATGAAGTAGGAAGCGGAGAGGGTGAAAAGTCGGTTTGAAGCGAAGATTATCGATGAAATCCCCAAAAAGTTTTAGAGCTCTCGGGCTCAGCCGGCCCTGAGAGCTCTGAGAGCCCAGAGATATACAGTAGTTCTTGGAATACGAGGACACGAGGGTAGAAAGGCATATAGATATATTTGACTGAACTATGTAGTAGGTAGAGCATACGGATGAAGGATGAAGGAAAGAAGTGGGCGAAGGGTAAATACCCATCCACTAGCGCCGGATTAATGCGGAGATTGCTCCGCCGGATCAATGCGGAGATTCCTAACCACAGGGGTAACAGTACTGTTCCCTGTTTCCAACATCAGGTATGCCGCACCCTTCATTTTCTCCAATCTCAGCACCATAGATTGACCTATCGGCACCACGGGATTACGCATAACGTGAGGCTAGATTTCCCAGTCAACAAAGGAGCGTCAGGCCACTTCACCCGTCTCCTTGCATTGCCGTTCATTGCGTCCGCCGTGAACTTTGTAACTCGTTCAATTCTTGTGACAGATTCGCAATCTGTTTCTGCTGATTCTCTGAGGTCTTGAGTAGGAATGACACATCTTTCGCGCACTGTATTCCTTCGTCGCGTTTCGTTCGCAACGACTGTATCATCTGAAGAACGAGATGACAGCGTTCCTTCACAAAGGCTTCGAGGTTTCCCTCGCTGTTGATCTCATCAATCTTGATGATGTTCGTGGTTCTTCCTGAGTCCATTGTTGGCAAAACGGAACTACGTCGTTCTTTCGCAATCTGAGCTCTTTCTTTCATTTTCTGAGTTCGTTCTGACTCTGCTGAAGAGCCTGGTACTGATTCTCTGAGATCAAAATCTCAAAGTCTTGCAAACAAACAAGCTTCGGAAGAGCCACCTGTAAGCTTCGAGAGGAAAGAGAATCTCTTTCAGCCGTTTGGCAGAATTTCTTCATCAGAGCCGGACGAAACGTGTTCTACTAGCCTGAATGAACATCCCCTAAACGAGAGTCCAACGAGACCCAAAGATTCGGGTAATCTTTTTACTAATATTGAAAACATGACCTCATCTGAACCTCAAATCAAGAGAAAAAGGTCTCATGAATCTGCCTCGCCGGTTCGTAAGTCAGTCCGAAGACACAAGGATGAATCTAAGCAACTCGGGGGTGAAGAACAGAAGTAGTTTGATAGTTTTAGTCCCTAGAATTGTTCAATTTGCTTAATTGTCGAAGAAATCTTTGACATACAAAATCAATAAAGTGTCTAACAATTGCACAAAAAAGTACATTTATGTGTAGAACACAGCGTATGTTCCGTGTTCTAGAGAGATCAGACTACTACTCAATGCCACTGCTCCCACTGCTCCCACTATAGCTTCTATTGCTCCTACGTTCCAACAGGTAGATACCATTCTGGACACTCCGAGAGTAGATTAGCCATGACGCAGACAACCGGGAAATATCTCGCACTGGGCCCGCGATATTACTCAAACAAGCAAAACAGTTCTATGTTTTTCTCGCTATCGGCGAGAGGGAAAGAATATGCAACAAGGGACAGAGACAAAGAACATCTACGGGGGACAAAACGCGAAGCCCCACACGGGCGATGAACTCTGGCTACAGGGGACTCAACCTGACTTTGGAGACTATTCAATCATTTAGAACTAGGCTTAGATTTTCCGCATGATCTTCGTACTCCCACTGATCATAACTTTCTGAAGCATGGATGGCTTACACGTTTAGGCTCTTGATGCCTGTTGGAAACGGGGTACGATACGTAATGGAGTACGTATACACTTACCCCGGCGGTTAGTATTTCCGCTCCGGCCGAAGCGGCTTGGCGCTAGGGGTATTTATCCTTCCTCCCACTTCTTCCTTTATTCGATATACTCAATACCATATACATAGGTAACCACTATATGGACACCACCCGCCTTTGCAGGGACACCACCTAAACTTTGCAGGGACACCACCCCTCGCCACTAAGCCTAATCAGGTAACTGTTCTACCCCTGAAAGAAATTTGGAGAATAACGCTGGGAAGATCACATAAACAGTCGATTTTTGGGGCGAAAAGCACCTTGTTCTCTTCGCTCTCAAGGGCATAATCAAAACCTGAAACATATCTTTTGAACGCTTCAAATCGCCTTCAAATTAAACCTATTTATTTACATCTGAAAAGAGGTCATCATGCTGTCTGGAACGCCTGCAATTTGACCATCTCTTGCTCCACCTCTTGCTCCACCTCTTGCTTCACTTCGTCCTCGTCCTCGTCCACGTCCTCCACGGCCCCGAGGGGCTTGTTGAGGCTGAGTCGCCTGGGTAGCCCCGCGCGACGGAAGCTCTTCCACGAGTTCGAAGTCAGACGGCTCTCGCTGTGTAGACTCTTCAAAGGCTCGCTGTTGCTGCTGAGAGGCCCCTGGCCGTACACGGTTAGATGAGCCTCGTGGCCGCCCTTTCGCCCTGATAATGGCGGGCTCCTGGACGCGTAGCATGTCTTCCGGAGCCGCCGTAGCGGCAGAAGCAGTGACGACGACGGGTGGAGGTGTGGCTGGCACATTCACCACCTCCTCTTCCATTGTGTGATCCTCCTCTTCCTGAGTCGCTCGAAGCGGCTTGACGTATCTCCAGTGAGGGTGTATATCCTCCAGCTTCAATATACCACCGCTCGCTCGATCGTACATGCGATTCTGAATTCCGTGCGCGCATATGAGCCCCGTTGTCCTTGTAAATGTGCTCGTACAAGCCACGATCACCGTGGTTTCGGCTGTGAGGTGCTTGTATTGTTGATACACCTGACGAAGCGCATGCGGAGTAACGAAGGCAGTGAGGTCTCGAAAGATAGGAAGGCGAAGTTCAAACGGTAGACGAGTCTTCGCCTCCTCGAGTTTCTGAACGTAATTATGACGCTGATCAAGTAGAAGAAGGTCTAATTTATCAATGACGGTCATTAAGTCACCTACACCAGATCAGCGAGGTTCAATATCGTTGAATTCATGCTCACCTGTTGAAAATTGAAGTCGTTGTTTAACAACTCGATGCCCGCCTTCAGCGCGCGAAGTAGCGATGTTGTTGAAGTGTAGAAGTCTGTCAGTGTAGCATTTAACGAATTTTCGTCGCTGAGGCCATATATGCTCCTCGATGTACTCGCATATGTTCAAATCTACGGCGTTGTAGATCTCATTGAGTGCATACCAGGCATCAATGAGTTCTTCTTCGCTGAGGGAGCAAACAAGCGCTTTCCAGCGCTTCAGAAAGAGCTCAAAGTCTTCCTGAATCGCGAAGAACTTCTTGCAATGCTCCAGCACGTTGTTGTTTATATGCCAGACGCACAGAGCATGAGTAACACGACCATAGCCTTCAAACACATGTTGTATGGCAGGTGCGAGGGCCTTGTCACCGTCTGACAGTATGACCTCTGGAAAAGGCAGTACAAGCTTCTCGTACAGTCGCTTCAGAGCTTCCATAACCCACACATAATCGTCGAAGCTCTCGCCTTTCATGAAGCAGAAGGCGATGTAGTAGAAGGTGTTCAAAGACGTGACTCCGGTGATAATTAGAAGCGGCATCTTGTACTTATTGGTCTTGTAGGTGCAGTCCATAATTAAAACCTCGGAATTTTCGCAAAGAAGCTTCTGCATGCACTCCGGAGTAAAGAATAAGAACTCTAGTTCCTCGCTATAAAGCTTCTTCTTTGACTCCATGTGCCAGGTTTCCTTATCGCTTAAAGCTCTCATTACAGCCTGAGTAGGCGTCAATGGTCCTAGTGATTGTGCTTTGATTCGAGCGCGCGCGTTCCATATATCCTGAGGTTTGAAGACCGGATTTTCTTCGTCGAGGTCAAGGCGAAGTCCTGTCAGGATTGAAGCAGGGGCGCTTCCCTTTCGAACCTCCTTTTCAATTTCCCGTATAACCTCAGAAGTCATAGCCGCTTTCCGATGCACTGGATGAGCTCCTAGAAGAGTCGCGGAGTGATTATGCTCGGGGCATTTGACGGAAAGATGCCAACAACCGTCCTCAGCAGTCAAGTCTTCGTCGTTGCCGTCTAGCTTCGCGATGGCTTCAAAAGGACATTCGTTGCGTCTGCTGGAAGTGTGAAAACGATGCCCAAGGCCAGAGGCCTTGGGCACGCCGGAACGGTCGCAACAGAGCCAGACTTTCATGGTCACATCTTTCTTGGACTTCTTGGAGCGCCTCTTCCTGACGGCGTAGCCTTGAGGACCAGCGTATTTATTGACTGACTTGATAAGAAGCTCAATTGAGCAGTGAAGGCCCTCTGGAGGAGGAAGTAATTGCATAGCCATGGCGGTGGCGTGGGTGGGTAGCAATGAAGGTAAAAAGTGGAGCGAATATTCAGGTAAACAACGCGTGGACCCTGGAATTGCCTGATTAGGCTTAGTGGCGATGGGTGGTGTCCCTGCAAAGTTTAGGTGGTGTCCCTGCAAAGGCGGGTGGTGTCCATATAGTGGTTACCTAAATTAATAAGCATAGTGTCACGGTTTTCAGTCTGGACCCTTAGGGCTGGCTGTCTTGTGTGCCCTAAGGTTCGCTAATGCATCCTTATAGAGCTGCGGCCCGATAAGGTTTTCATTAGCGCGCGCACGCTGTCGGAAGAGGAAGTCGCCAGGAACCGGATTAGTCATGCGAGGGGTTTAAAAACCCGTTCTTGTAGCTTAGGAATAACAGTGATTCTCAACGCTGCAATTAGCATGCAGATATTTACTCTTCATAGTAAAATTCTGGGTTACCATCCACCAATTAGATGATGCTCTGACACATGATAGCTCGTTTACTTTATCCGCTACGGGTTCCAGAGTTGTTGATATGAATGTACCTAGGATGCCCAGGCCTACTATGTGACCCACAAAAAGCTTAGATAGCAATCTACTTCAACAGAATGGGCCAAAATATTCTGTTCCTTGTTAAGGGACTGTGATGTTGCGCCACACAGGATTAGTAATGATCGGCGGTGTGGGTGGTATCTATCGACCACCAAAGTATGATAGGGCTGGCGAATCATACTCGAAAGTATTCAGTCACCGCTGAGAGTAGAATCCTCAGCAGTCATAATCGTCGAAATTTTGGGATTTCGGTAAAAGCTGGAAATTGTAGAATGCTACAAAAAAAATATGGAATAAGGATACACCTGGGCCAATTTTTACCATTTGAATATGAAGAAACGATGCTGATCAGTGCTTATACATGCAAGTAACAGATACTTTATTCCCACGCTTTCGTGTTCTCCCGCGGCTACGCTCGTCCCTATCATCGACACTACCCTCGTCGCTAGTGCTACCCGTCTCGCTGATAGCTGTTGTATGGTCTTCCTCATCGCTATCCTCGTTGACAACGACACTGCCCTCGTCGCTAGTGCTACCCGCCTCGCTGATGGTTGTTGAATTGCTGTCCTCATCGTTATCCTCGTTGTCACCGACACTGCCCTCATCGCTGGCGCTATTAGTCTCGCTGGTATTTGTTCTATGGTCCTCGTCACTATCTTTGTTTTCATCGTTGCTGCTGCCTCTCTCGTCGAATTGAAACCACCAAACCTTCCCACCATCTTGAAGAATTGCAGCTTCGGCCACGGAGCCAGCCACAAGTCCCAAGTACCCAATTTCTTCATCAAATCCAAACTGGTTGCTTTGATCATAAGAAAATGAACACAAATCATGTCTCTCTTCCACTGTATCTTCAACCCCGAATACACAAAACTCTGGATATTTGTCGAATGCGACTAAACAACGAACAGTTTGCGCATTTTCTTGAATTATCTTACCCCAAACATTGAGATTATTCTCTAGACTATTTCCACATTGACCCTCCTTCAGAATATAAAAATCTTCTTCTTCGAATTCATCTAAAATGCTCACTGCTCCATCCTCATCTTCCAAAAGTATCCGCCCTTTAGATGATATATCAAGAACATTACCATGTGAAATTTCGATCCAGGCTTTTTCGAATTTCATTCTGTTGTCACTACGTTTTCTTGAAAAAGTTTGTCCCACATTGGCAATAAGAAGAACGCTTTGATCAGGAAGAATTATCGCATCGTGAATGTTGAAAGGCTTGGAAGAAGGTATCTTTAGAGTTTCAAAAACACCTTTTATCAAGTTGCAGTCGCATGACCCTATCAAAACATTTGTGTTGGTACAGACAATTAACTCTTGTTTGCGCAAATTATGTTTAGATGGGCAATTAAAACGTAAACGTATGACTGGCGTTTGTGGCTCAAGTTCTTCTGTATGTATTTTTTCTATCATCTGCAATGATTTTGAATCTGTTATCTTAAAAACATATACCGATCCAGTTTGAGTGCCAATGCAAATATATGGCGTAGATATTGCAACACATGTAATTTTGACGGATTCTTTATCCGGATTCCATTTAATATAATTTTCTGAATGGTTCAAAGACCACAAAAATACATATCGTTCGTCAATGCTAACAATTGCAAAAACACCACTTTTTAAAAATTAGTTGATCATGTCTTATATACAACATTATTATGTACTTACTTATTTACTGCAACTTGAAAATTTCTAATATTACCTTAATTTATTTTTAATTTATTTTTAATTATCTGAGGAATCAAAGATTGTGAGATTTTCATTGTGTGAATTTGAATTATTTGATAAAGGAATAATAAAACAGTTCAAAAATTCAAATAAGATCAATTTATATTATATTCAAGATTATTAATAATCGACAGTAGTAATATTAGCTTATTCATGTGATACGGGAAATACGGGAAATAACACCTGCTTACGCTGACTGCGTTCATCAGTGTGGCTACTCTCATCGGGATATCAAAGCAGATATGCGATTTTGGTCTGTCGACTGATGATGAGTCAAGCAACATGCTTGCTCAAGGCGATGATGCTTTACACCGGCTTTCCAGGACTTTCCCGCTATATTACATTCATCAATTACAATGAAGATGCAGGGTCTGCTGAATGAGGGGTGTCGCACCCACAGATGCAGAACAGATCAATGATCTTAATTAGGTTCGTAAAGTGGTTCAATTATGCGGTCCCTTTCTCGCAGCGTGTTGTATTTTCCATACATCCAAAAACACTGATATTTCTCAAGTTAGATACAGAAAACCATGAAGACATTGTGTATGGCTGAGACTTGCTTTAGCTACAGAGTAGCGAGGCAAACGAATACGCGTACAGCAGAACAGCCGGTACAGGCCAAAACCACCAAACACCACCCCACTGATCCAAAGTAAGACGCTCCGCTACCTTTTCATTTCCAAATGTTCGTAGATCAGCGAGGATACACATTAGCGCTACGTACGCCAATTTACCTAGACACGCCGCTGTAGAACTCGTAGCCTTCCGTCTGTATGCGCCAAGCTCTTGTTCCTACCACTGCTGCTGTTGAATCCTCCTAGAAACCCTGCTGCCACCGAGTATAGAATGCCTTCGGGTAAGATGGTGCTCTTAAATCCACGATCGCACTCGTCGTACTGTGATACCACTGTTGAACTCGCTGTACGGTCGCTCCACTGTCGCACCCTGCTGTACTGTCGCTGCCTGTCGCACCTGGAACTTTCCTGCCTCGCCGTCAACTGCTTACAAGCAAATCGCTCTCACACGAATTTACCGCATCTATGCAACTAATTTCCCGCTTGAGGATCTGCATCGTCCAGACAAACCTTACTGTTCAGTCCACCTTTTATGAGATGTTGATGTATCATAAACGAGTCCGTGTCGACGCAGAAATATCATGCTACTAGTCAATACTATTATATACACTTTCTAAAGTATTATTGTAGGTGTCTTGTTGAACGTTTCTTTATCAAGTCGATCTCTCTAGTATCATCCTCCAAACGACACCAGAGAAATGACACAACCTACAGAAATCCAGATCTTGTGCCTCTACATTGCAAAATTCATTAGCCTTGTAACCTGTATGGATAGCCACCTCCCAAACTACGTGTCATCTAATGTAACATGAGCCATGGTTGGTCCAGGAATGGGCAGCTGCTCCGAGGCGGTAGCAAAGGGTTTGAAGGCTTCCCATAATTCTCGATTAATAACACTGAGAAGGCTCTCATTGCAACGAAACATTGACGCGTCTGGATCTGGAGCAAACGTTTGCACACAACCTTTGTTAGCGTGCATCGTACTCCTTTGATATGACTTTAAATATTCCTTCTCTTCGCGCCTGCGATTGTCTTTCTTGATTTGGTGAGACGCTACAATGATCGAACACAACCTTGAATTGCAGTTCAGGATGAATGACATAGAAGACAAAAAAATGTTTGATGGAAATTGCGCAGAGGCTGACGAGAATGTGCAAATTCAAGCGAGAAAGCAAGACGACAACTACGCAAAGTAAGATGCTTTGACAAATTATTTGTCCGGGTTAAGTTAATTCACATAGGCACCAGAATCATGGAGATTGGAGACTGCACCAAATGTCAAGAGGAGAATGATACAGAAGGGGTAGACACTAGTGCCTACGATGAACTGTAGGAGGTGCGCATTAGGCACCCAGTCAGCAATTGTTGACCAGCAGAAGAGCAAATCTTCTGTGCGAAACGATTCAAATTCTTTGTAAGATCGATCGAAGGTTCTGCCTTCAACAATCGCGAACGAAGAGGAAGTCCTGTTGCCACGACCTACGGCCTACGGATGGCGGAAGCTGCGGGTGATTATCGTGCCTTTAATGCTTGAGCAAGACGTCGATAGAATTCGAGAAAACCGATGACATGGCGCTCTTGTTATAAGAGGGTCAGAAGGAGCATATATGGCTTGTATAGTATATTGATTGAACTTTGTAGGTAGAAACTACTATGCGCATTGACTACCCGACATACTAAGAGTACCGGTGACGCTCTCAACCACCCCGGCGGCGATCGCCTTGGCACGTCGATCCGTCACCGACCCCGAACGCCTACTAGGCGCTCTCGAGCCCGGTACTTTCTATGGCATCAATTGTAGAGCCGGTCGATGCGACTTCAACGCTTCAAAAATAATGGAAAAATACGCAGGTTTGACCCGGCAAAGGCGATGGGGGATATTGACGGTTTTGGCCGCTCGATCGCCCGGCTGCCAGCGCTTTCTCCGCCCGGATTGATTCCTGCGCACTGACTACCTCATATACTTTGGGAGGCATAATTGTAGCCCTGATTCAGACGATTCAAATGCCGTCAAAATAATTGAATAATATTGAGGTTTGACCCAGCAAATGGGGTTGGGGATGTTCAATGCGCTGATTGATCGATCCCCCGCATATCATCATCTTTCCCCGCCCGGATCAACCCATGCGCATTGACTACCTGACATACTTTGGGGGGCATATTTGTAGCTATGATTCAGCCGAGTTCAATGCTTCAAAAATAATTGAAAAATATCAAGGTTTGACCCAGCAAATGGGGTTGGGGATGTTATCTCGTCGCCGGCCTTTTAAGTGAGATAATCTCCTTATTTTCTCCGCATAGAAATAAAGCCAAGCCATCATTTTCCCCAGCGAGCGCATCGGGGATAACCCTACTATTTGGTATCCGTACCCCGCACTTTCACGCAGGAATCAATCCAGGCGGGGAAGGTGCTGACAGCTGGGCCAAAACCGTCAATATCCCCCATCGCATTTGCCGGGTCAAACCTGCGTATTTTTTAATCATTTTTGAAGCGTTGAAGTCGGCCGACCCGGCTCTACAATTGATGTCATAGAAAGTACTGAGCTCGAGGCCGTCTAGTAGGCGTTCGGGGTGGGTACGAAGCGATCGGAGGGGTGGGTACGAATCGACGTGCCAAGCGGATCGTCGCCGGGGGAATTTGGGTGCGTACTCAGGCTGGGTACGGTCGGGAATAAGAGGTAGACTACTCATTATTCACTATCACTCTTACTTTCTTAATAATTACTAACTACTAATTATTAATTTTAACAATAATCATTAACTATTAACTATTAACTACTAATTATTAATTACTAATCACTAACTATTAATTCTAACTACTAACTATTTAATTAACATTAATCACTAACTACTAATCATTAACTACTAACTACTAATTACTAACTACTAACTTCTTACTATTAACTTCTTACTATTAATCATTAACATTAACATTAATCACTCACTATCAACTATTAAATTAACATCAATCATTAACTATTAATCATTAACATTAAACTTTAACATTAATCATTAATTACTAACTACTCATTACTAACTACTCATCACTAACTATTAACTACTAACTACTAATTCTTAATTCTAACATTAATCATTATTTATTAATAATCAACTATTAACTACTCATCATTAACTTCTTTCTATTAATTCTTAATCTTTACATTAATTACTAACTATTAATAATAAACATTAATATCAATCACTAACTATTAACTATTAATCATTAATTTTAACATTAATTACTAATTACTAATTATTAATCATCAACTACTAACTATTAACTACTCACTACTCACTACTAACTATTACTATTCACTACTAACTATTAATCATTAATTCTAACATTCATATTAAACTTTAACTACTAATTATTAATCAATAAAATTAATCACTCATCATTAACTATTAAATTAACATCAATCATTAACTATCAACTATTAACATTTATTTACTAACTACTCATTTCTAACTACTTATCACTAATTATTAATTCTAACATTAATCACTAACTATTAATTATTAACTATTAACTACTCATCATTAACTTCTAACTATTAATTATTAATCTTTACATTAATTATTAACTACTAACTATTAATAATAAATATTAATTACTAACTACTAACTTTAACTATTAACTTTAATAACTAACTATTAACTTTAATTATTAATCATTAACATTAAAATTAATTACTAACTTTTAACTATTAATTCTAACTTTAACTATTAACTATTAACTAAATATTAATTACTAACTATTAACTACTAACTACTAACTATTAATAATAAATATTAATATCAATCATCAACTATTAACTATTAATCACTATCTTTAACTATTATTTACTAATTACTAACTACTACCTTTTAACTATTAATTATTAATTATTAACTAAATATTAATTACTAACTATCAACTACTAACTATTCACTTTAGCTATTAATCATTAATTACTAACTATTAATTACTTCATAATATTACTTACTACTTATTATTTATTAATATCAATCATTAACTATTAACTACTAACTTTTAACTATTAATTATTAATTCTAACATTAATCATTAACTATTAACTACTTACTATTAATTACTAACTACTAACTATTAATTACTAATCATTCATCACTAACTATTAATTATTAATTCTAACATTAATTATTAACTACTAATTACTAACTAATTTATTACTAACTTTTAACTACTAATAACTCACTATTAACTACTAATTATTCATTACTAACTATTAATCATTAATTCTAACATTAATCATTAATTATTAATTACTAACTATTTATCACTAATTATTAATTACTAATTATTAATTCTAATATTAACATTCAACTTTAAAATTAACTACTCACTACTCATTACTAACTTCTAACTACTAATTATTAATTCTAACATTAATATCAAACTTTAACATTAATTACTAACTATTAACGTAACTTTAATCATTAACACAATCTTTATTCATTAATCATTTAATCATTTAATTTAATCTTTATTCATTAATTTAATTTTTATTCATTAACTCAATCTTTATTCATTAATCATTTAATCATTTAACTCAATCTCTATTTACTGATTCAATCTTTATTCACTAACTCAATTTCTATTCACTAATCATTCAACTCAATCTTTAATCATTTAACTCAATCTTTATTTACTAACTTAATCTTTATTCATGAATTCAATCTCTTTTCATTAATTCAATCTTTATTCATTAATCATTTAACTTTACTTTACTCATGATATGATATTCTACAATATAATATTCTACAAAACATTACACTATTTGCAATATGATATTCTACAAATTGTTATAACATTTACATTACTTTATTTACAATACATTATCTACGTTGCAACATTTACATTACTTTACATACAATATGCTATCTGCAATATGTTATCAACATTATGACATTTATAACTCTTTATTTACAATATGTTATTTATTTTACTTCATCTACATTACAACATTCATAATTTTTTATTTACATTACAACATTTATATTACTTTATTTATGATATGCTATTCTATCTACAATACATTACAATATGCTATTTACATTATGCTATTTACGCTACAACATCTACATTTCTCTATTTATAATATGCTGTTTACACTATGACATTTACGTTACTTTATTTACAATATGTTATTCATGTTACTTTATTTACAACACATTACAATATGCTATTTACATTATGCTATTTATGATATGACATCAACATTTCTTTATTTATAATACATTGTTTATGCTACAACATTTACGTTACGCTATTTACATTATGATATGCATAACTACTTGTGTTACGACACGCATAATTGCATGTGTTACAATATGCATGTTACAACATGCATGTCACAACATGCATGATATTACTTTTTAACTTGCGTTATGACATGCACATTATGATATATACAATAACATTATTCACGTTACTTTATTTACAATATGCTATGATATGTTATTTACATTACACTATTTACGCTATAACATTTATGATACATTGTTTACACTACAACATCTACGCTTCTTTATTTACAATACGTTGTTTACATTACAACATTTATGTTTCTTTATCTGCGTTACAACATGCATAATGACATGTGTTATGATACTAACTTTAACTCAATCACTATTCATTAATTCAATCTTTATTCATTAATTCAATCTTTATTCATTAACTCAATTTCTATCACTATTTATTAATTACTAACAATTAATTCTAACATTTATATCAAACTTTAATATTAATTACTAACTATTAACTATTAATTACTAATTTTAATTACTAATTATTAACATTAATATCAATCATTAACATTAACATTAATCATTAACATTAATATCAATCATTAATTACTAACTACTAATTACTAACTATTAATCATTAATTATCAACTATTAACTGTTAATTTAAATTTTTGTGATTTTTTTCATGTAATATGCTTCTTTTTATGACTTTCTATGATTTTATTATTCAATTTTTATCTTGTTTATCTTTTTTATTCTTTATTAATTAATTTTAATGTTTTTCATTATTTCTTTTTATGAACTTCTATTATTTAATCTTTATATTAATCAATTTGTTTTATTTTATCATGTTTTCATTTATGATTTTTGATTAATCAATCTTCATAATTCTCTTCATGTTTTTCTTTCTATGACTTTATATTAATGCTTTTTCATTATGTTTTTGAACAAATGCATTGGGGAAACCCCTACCATTTACTATGTGCTTCCCCAATCTATTCCCGGACGGGCGTTACGGGGAAATCCCTATTATTTACTATGTGCTTCCCCATCCTATTCTTCGGGACGGGCGTTACGGGGAATCCTCTACTAATTACTATGTGCTTCCCCATCCTATTCCCGGATGGGCGTTACGGGGAATCCTCTACTAATTACTATGTGCTTCCCCGTTGGATCGGGTTATTGGGGAAATCCCTATTATTTACTATGTGCTTCCCTATCGGATCGGGTTATTGGGGAAATCTCTACTATTTTGTATGTGCTTCCCCATTGAATCGGGTTCCTTTCGCGCATTGCTATTGGGGAAACCTCTATTATTTTGTATGTGATTCCCCAGTTATCGATTTTCGAGTTCGACACCGATCCTTTTTATGATCGGTGTCAAACTTCATTGGGGAAACCTCTATTATTTAGTAGGTGCTTCCCCATCATGTTTCTGGGTGAGCGCATTGAGGAAACCTCTATCGTTTAATAGGTGCTTCCCCATCATATTCCCCGGCGAGCGCATTACCACTGCTGGTAGGGCTGAACACTGCTTCTAGGGCTGAGCATATGGAAGCAGGTAGGCCCCGGGGCACCAACATCCCCAACCTCATTTACTAGATCAAACCTCAATATTTTTCGATTATTTGTGAAGCATTGAACTCAGCTAAATCAGAGCTACCATCATGTCTTTCAAAGTATGTTGAGTAGTCAATGTACATATGATAATCCGGGCTGGGGACGAGGTACTACTAGGTAGGCGATGGGTCACCCAGCGCATTGAACCTCCCCAATTTCGTTTACTAGGTCAAACCTCAATATTTTTCGATTATTTCTAAAGCATTGAATTTAGTGAACTCAGAGCTACAATCATGTCTTTCAAAGTTTATTTATTACTAAGAACAAACTGTGTTAAATTGTATATATCTGATATTTATTCATTGTATATTTAATTACTTTGAATTTCTGATCAAATAACTTGAAATTTCAACATCAGATCAACTCAAACTGAAAAACAGACAATTATGCCGCCCAACATAATGTCTGTAGTTCAATAATCTTTATCTTCAATCGAAAAATCTCATCAAATAATCAAGAAATAGAAAATAAAATAAATAACAAGAATATAATATTTACAAGACCTATTCTCAAAACATTTGATGATAATTGATTGTCTTTTATAAAGTTTCAACTTATATATAATCAAATCATTTTCATTTTAAATATTCAAAGAAAACATAGTGTTCTGTGTTTAAATTCAATAAAACAAGTGCGTAGCTCAACTATAAATCAAATACTCAAAGATAACATAGTGTTATGTGTTCAAATTCAATAAAACAAGTGCGTAGTTCAACTGTAAATCAAATACTCAAAGAAAACATAGTGTTATGTGTTTAAATTCAATAAAGCAAGTACGTAGTTCAACTATAAATCAGATACTCAAAGAAAACATAGTGTTCTGTGTTCAAATTCAACAAAGCAAACATTCATTAAACATTTAATTCATCAGACAAACGCTTTCGCTCTTGTGCACAAAACTCAATTACATGATAGAAGAAAATAATTGCAACAACTGCATCTGTATCAAAGTATCTTGTTTTTTTCAACATTAACATGTTATATTGTCTGCGAACAAAACATGAAGTCGTATCAAAAGAAGAAAGAACATTATGTATATCAAATGAATGTAATGAATAATATGCAGCAAAAACAACAGAGAAAAGAATGTCATTATACTTGCAATGATTGTTGTTTGCATCTCGTGTTTGATAACATAACACAGTAGGTAAAAAACAAGTAAAACAGCAAGAATCTGTTATCAATGATTGTTCTTTTCAAAGTTTATTCAATGTAGAGAAGTAGAAACTTACTTTCAATTGATGTTTAGAACAATCTTTCAAAGTATGATCATTGAATGTTTCTGAATCAAGTGATAGTACAAAACAAAATGTACAGACGTCTGTAAGATGATCAAGTATTTGAAAGAACTTCAATCTTTCAATTTCAATTGACTGTTGACTTGTCAGCACATTCTCTCTTACAGTATTTCGTTCAACTTCTCTTGTTTGACATAAGTCACAGAAAGCTGAAGAATTTGTTTGACATTCAGTCATATGTTGATCATCGAGTTCTGCATTCAAAACTCTTCGTCGACATACTTTTTCTGCAAGATAAGTCAGTTTAAAAGCTTTTTGAGCTTCAGAGTCTCGTTCTGTAGAAAGAGAAGAAGAAGAAGAAGAAATGAAAACAATTGACTTTGCAAGCTGATTATCTCGACCTGCTCGACCACTTTCTTAAGCAAAGTCAATGATAGAATATGCACTTTGAAAGTGAATAACAGCTCGCACAGAACTATAATCAAAACCTGCGCTTAACACAGATGTGCAAACAAGAACTGAACTGTTTTGTGAACGAAACTTCTTTAAAACAGACTCTTTGTCTTCAACATCTCGATGTAACACTTGACAATTCAAGTATTTGCTAAGATGATTTGCAATCTTAACACTCATCACATAAATCAAAACTCTGTCATCTTTTGTATATTGATTCTTTTCTTCAATCAAAAAATCAAGCACTTCAGAGAATTGTTCTAAAAGTGTAGATAACATCATACGTTTGACTGAATATGCAATGTTATGTCGTGCAGTTGACGCTCGAAGAACAATGTTGTTTGAAAGAAATAACATCTTGTTCATTTCTTGCAGAATAGAAACAGATAAAGTTGCAGAAAGAAAGATGAACTGTGTAGTAATAAGTCGTAGCTTTTTCAAACTATGCATTGAATGTCTATAGTTTGCAGCAGTCACAATCAAATGACATTCATCAAAAATGATTCTGTCAAGCTTGTTTTCTGCGTGCAAAGACATCAAGAATAGTTGAAAGCTTGATGATACAGCAGTTTCTATTGAAACAAGAACAAGTTTATCTGCAGACTTTTTTTCTTCATATATTGAAGCAGAAATCTTCATTTCTTTTGCTTTTCGCAAGAGATCTGACTTCAAAGCAATCAAAGGTACGATTATAATCGTAGTTTCAGCTGTACTCAATGAAGCAAGTAACAGATATAAGAAACTTTTACCACTTAAAGTTGCAAGTATAACAGTCAAACAAGAAGTTTTCTGTAGTATAAGCTTCAAAGCTTCTTTCTGTTCTTCTGATTTAAACATTGCAGAGTCATCTCGAAGAAATTCTCTTAACAATGCAAGTAAATAATTAGAAGAAAGATTGTTATCTGCAGATAAAGCTTGCTGTAAATCTGATAATTTAACAAACTTTCTTGATTGACTTTGTGCTTCATAGTTTGATGAAGAGAGTGCATGTTTATGTGATTGACAAAAAGAAATTAGGGTTGTGTGCTGATTAATTGAAAGAGAAGATAAAGAAATCTTGTGCAAATCAAAGAAAGTGTGATAACGTAAACTGAAAGAAAGAAATTGCTGTTGCTTATCTGTTCGAATATTCTGAATTTCATTCGTTTGACAAGCATAGTGTGATTCAGCTGTTTTTCGTGAATGATGCATATTTGCTGCAGCGATGTCAGCATCAGACATTTGCAAAGATGACTTATCTAGATTATTTTCTTCATCAAAGAAAAGCTCTTCATTCATGCTGTATTTAACGAATGCAAGAATTAAATGTCGATATGTTGATACAGTTAATCGTTGTTGAATAAACTGTAAGCTGCAACTTCGCATTAGTAAAGAAAGCTGTCGTGTATTGAAAGCAATATTTTTATGTTCGAAAAGTAATGAAGAATGAGTGACTGTTCGATTAAAGCATTCGACTTCAATGAAATGTTTGAACGGTAAAACAAGTACAATATACAGAGCAGTAATATGAGAAACAGAAGCACAAAGATATTTAACTGCAGATGCTTCTTGCTCAGTTGTATGAAAGTTCTTTGTGTATCGTAGTCTTAACATGAATAAACATGCAGACTTATCAAATAACAAAGTTCTTTGTGCAGAAGTAATTGAGTTGCAGTACGTCAATATGCTTAACTCTGTTGCTCGAGCAGAAACACTTGCAGTAAAGTGCATTAACAGTTGAAGATGTAACAGAAATCGCTTCAAACTTTCTGCATAGTCTGAAACTGATTTAGTTTTAAACATCAACTTATTTCTCTTCATAGAGAACATTCGTTCTCTCAAAGCTTTGTTCTCAAGTACTTTCTTCCGCAAGTAAGAAGAGAAGTGTGAAAGAGTTGTGTTATGAGAAAAGAAATATGTGTGTGCTGTGTTATCTGCAAGATTCTCTGTTGCTGCAAGTGCAGACAAAGTTAAGTCAGAAAAGTCTGATACATCTGCATTAAACAATAACTCTGAGAACAATATTTCATGTGTTTTCAGAGTCAATTGTTTGAACAAAAGCTTCATGTCAAACAAAGAAACAGTAATATCTTTGCAAGTAATCAACTCATTGTTATGAACAAGAATTTGAGACGTTGCAAAGCTACTGTTCTTATTGACTTTGAAAGCATATGCTCGCAAGTTAAGAATCTCTGCAAGTGCAGTAACAGCTGTGTTGTGAAAGAAAGAATTCATAAAGAGTGATAGTTCAGTTAAAAGACTGCAATCTGCTTGTTCTTTTCTCTTTTGCAAATATTGCTGAGTACAATGCTCAAGAGTAAGCAATTGTGCACAGTATATAAATGCAGAATAAGATTGAGACATTTGTGCAGAGTCTTTCAAAGATTTTGTGCGAACATTAACAGAGTAACAAGCGAAGAAGCTGTTAATACAACTATCAAACTTGTTGAATTCAATGTTTTGTTGCAACAATGAAATGAAAAGATCAAGAAGTAAAGATTGTGCTTTGTTCAATGTATGAGATAAAAGTGACTTATCAAAGTTTGTATTTGAATCATCATTTGATGAATCAGACTCTGAACTTGAAAAATTGTTCTTTCTTCTTTCTATAACAGTTGATTCTTCATCATTTGACTCAGATTCATCTGTATTAGAAAGAGAAGAATCAAATACATCATTGAAAGAAGAACTTGATTTTGTTGAAGAAGATTCAGAGTCAGAAGATGATAAAGACGAACGCGAAACTTGCTTTTGTTTCTGTTGTCGTTTATTCTTCTTCTTCTTTGTTTCTTCTTCAACAAAAAGAGTGTTAACTTCATCAGATTCAACAAATTTATGCAAATCATTGATCAAAGCTTGACTTTTATCAGATAAATGAAACAGTTTTTTCAAAGATCTTTTCTCATCTTTTGAAAATGCAAGTTCAATTGCAGATGTAAAAGATAATTCTTTATTTGTAACTGAAGCAGTTCTGAATAAAAAACAAAATAATTAAGCAAAAACTTTCACATATTTATCAATAGTAAATAAGTTCTGCGTAGCTTTGAAACTCTTGATTTGAATGTTATTTAATTCAAAGCTGTTCAACACATTAAGATGTTGTCTTGACATGTATTGAACTTGTAAAAGACTTGTTTGAAGAAGTTGTTTAATTTGTAAAGAAAGTGCAAAAAGAATGTGTTCAGATGTCTTATCTGCTGATTGAACAAAAGTATTCACAAAAGAATAATTTCTTCTGTTCAAGAAATTCAAATATCGAGTTTGAATTTGAAAAGCAGAGAGTTCTTCTCGAGTATGTTTCAAATCAATGATCTCAGACTTTGCTTGAATTTTCTCAACTTTCTTCTCATAAGAAGACAGAAGAGTTGAAACAGCAAAAGCAGATTGTATATCATTGTCATTGTTCGATTCAATACTTTGAATATCTGATGCAACGTTTGAAACAGCTGATAATGAACGTGCTTGTACTTGAAAGAAAAAACTATTCTTAAGTAAAGATTGTGCAAGAATATTTGAAGTAACAGTATGTTTAAAATCACTTGCGTGAATTTTAGAGCAATGTCTCTTCATGTTTTCTTTATTCATCAAAACTTGATGACATAAATTGCAAGAAAATGCATTTTTATGTACATCAAGCTCTGAAAAAGCAAACAAAGTCATTGACAATTGTTGTATTGAAGAGAAAGTTTTTGCAGCTGTTAACAATGAATGTTAGGGGCCAGCATAGAGCGAGTCATATGGGTGTAATATAACGAGTATATAAATGCTAAGGAAGGAAAGTATCTAGGAGGGAAGGACCGACTATCTATATGTGTGCGTCCTAGCCCTGTGCTAGGCTCAATCAGGAAGGCTAGGCGAAGGGTAGACGAAGGCTAGGCGAAGAATAGACGAAGGCTAGGATCGTAACAATGAGAGTCATTTCTTCTAGATAGAAGCTTCGTGCTCAACTCATGTAATAGTCAATACAATCTATTGTTTTAGTTATTCTCAGACCTTCAGTTTAATGATTAGTTTGTTGTTATACTGATCTTTGTTTATATCTTGTGTTGTTAAAGAAACAATCATTACACTTTGAGCATCACTCTTTCACAAAATATCAGAGCATCATCTTATCACAGTCATTATGTCATTCTCAGAATGAGTCACATTATCAAACATCATGATCTCATCAAACAACAAATTCTTGATCAAGATATTCACATCAGATCTGTATCATGAAGATAGAGACAAGCTTGATGCTTTTCTTATACAAGTTAACGTCTATGTCAGAGCACACAAGAAACTAAGTCAGTCTCATGACATGATATTATTTGCATTCTCATACTTCAGAAAAGATGTTTTCAAGTGATTAAATTGATTGATCAAGAACTATCTGAAGAATAAGTCAAAGAATCAAGAGAATAAGACTAACAGAGTCTTTGAAGACTATTCTAACTTTACACAGAAGTTGAGAAGAATGTATGAAAACATAGACGCGAAATGAATCATCAAACAACAGCTGTACAATCTTAGACAGACAGAATCAACATTTAAGTACATCATTGCATTTCAATCAATTGCAGCAGAGACAGAATGAAATGACTCAACTCTTACAGCACAGTTCTATAAAGAACTGAAAAATGTGATGAAGAATGAAATTGCTTATATGAATAGACTCGTAACTCTGCAAGCTATGATTAACAAGACAATCATGCTGAATATTTAACAGTACGAGCGAAGACTTGAAAAGAAGAACAAGGTCGCTTATGTCTTAGTTACATGAGTCAAGAAAAGAAAGAAGCAGCTCTATTATGATTCTCAGTCTATGAAGATAGATGCAATATGAAAAATGTCAATCAATGCTTGAGAAAAGACAGTTCAGCAGAGCAAGACATGCTACACATGCAAAAAAATAAATCATTTCTTTAGAGAATGTACTCAGAACAAGTACAAAAACAAGTTGAAGCTTTATAATAAGCAAGACAGATCTTTCGCAGCAATGAAAGAAAATCAGATAAACAATCATTGAGCATTGTCATGAATGATATGTTATCAAGATAACTGCAGCATGCATCTGAGTGATAAGAAAGATTTGAAATGATACTCAAAATCATTATGTCATAATTGTTTCTACGCAGCAACTCATCATCAGTCGAAAGTGCATGATGAGAATAGTGATGAGAGTTCATTCACTATGATCAAGAAATCAGAAATTCTCAACAGTGAGAAGAATAACATGAATAGCACACTAAATGCAATACAACAAGCGATTCACATCGAAAATCAGCTTCAAGAAACTGTGCAGTCATTCATTGACACAGTTGAAGTCATTCTCAAGCAAGAAGAAGACAATGTTGAAAAGAAAGATTTAAAGAAACTCAGAAGACAAACAAGCTTCATGAGCATGTACAGCGAGATGTACTTTCTTTTCTCACAAAAGAAAGAAAACTTCTCACAATGAATGCAACAAATCAAGAATGATATACATCAGACTATTTATGACACTATGCAAGATGAGTCAGTTGCATCGCGCAAAGATATTCAATATCATGACATAGTCATGAAGAAATCATCTACAGAATTCAAGTTCATCAAGCAAGAAGAATATGTACTCTTCAATGAAAATCATATATTTAGAAAACTTAGACAGATGACAGAAATCATCAGAAAGAGATTCAACAAGTGTGATTCAAAGAAATATTCATTAAAGAAAGTTGACTCAAATCAATTTTAGTACATAAAACAAGTATTAAAGAAGTGAGCTTTTAGCTCAAAAAACTAAAAGACTCTTTGATCAACAGATCATTGAAGAAGTTTAGTCAAGAGTCAAAAATCAAAAGCTTATTTATCTTCACAAGTGACTCAACACAATTATGAGTCTGAGTCAAAGTCAATGATCATGCAGCACATTTATTCATAGACAGTGACTGCATGAGAAATTATATCTCTTCAGAATTTGTCAGTAAAGCGCAAATATTAATGCAGAAGAAGAAAGAATCTTACAATCTGCAAAACTTTGATGAAACACTCATGAAGTACAACAATAAACTAATAGATCAAAAGATTCAATTCATTCATTTGAGACTTGAACGTCATTGAAAGAAGTTGTGTTTAAATGTTATGAAGCAGTCAGACAGTGATATAGTTCTAGACATATTATGACTTCATATGATCAATTCAATGATTGATTGAGTCAATGAGACAATCACATTTCTAGATACAGAAAAAACATGATTGCACTCGATATTGAAATCATCATCAAATGTGAAAATATTCATCATGATGAGCAAAGAAATGCACGAAGAGTTTCAAGAAATCAGTGACGCACAGATGTTATGAAGGAGAGAGATTCAAGAAGATCAATTAAAGAATCTCACTATCGCTATTATCTTTAAAGAATATGAGAAATATAAGATTCTGTTTGAGAAAGAAAGTGATCAAGAGACACTACTTAAACATCAATCATAAAATCATGAGATCAAGCTTGTTGATAACAAGAAACTTCCGAAACAGTTCATTTACTCATTGTCAGCAGAAAAGCTTGATGCTTTGTGACAATATCTGAAGAAAAATATGTGAAAAAAATTTATTAAAGAATCGCAATCATCAGCAGAATATTCAGTTCTGTTCATTTCAAAATTGAATAATAGTTTAAGACTATGTGTCAACTACAGAGCATTGAATAACATCATGATTAAAAACAACTATTCATTATCACTCATAACAGAACTGCAGAACAGACTGCAAGATGCACAGTGATTTATGAAATTCAATATACTTAAAGCATTCAATTGAATATGAATTAAAGAAGAAGATGAGTGAAAGACAGTTTTTTGCACTCAACTAAAACACTATGAGCACTTGATCATGTCTTTTGAATTAATCAATGCTTCAGTTACATTTCAGATCTTTGTGAATAACATGCTATGATGTTATCTGAATTAATTCATCATAGTATATCTGAATGATATACTTGTTTACTCAAAGATGAAGAAAGAACATGTACAACATGTTACGAAGATTCTACAGACTTTGAAGAAAGTCAATCTGCACATCAAGTCAGAGAAAAGTGAATTTCATGTACAGAGTGTACAGCTCTTGAAATTCATAGTCACGTCTCAGAATTTAAGAATGAATTCAAAGAAGATAAAAGCTGTTATGACTTAATCGACGTCAAAGTCAAAGATTAAAGTTCAATTCTTTCTAGAATTCGCGAACTTTTATAAATGCTTTATAAAGAAATATTTCAGAATCATCTCATCACTTATGAATCTTATGAGAAAGAATATATCATTCATGTGAACTGAGAAAGCAGAAGAAGCTTTTGAAAAGCTGAAGAAATTGTTCATCTCTCAGTTAGTACTGATCATGTTTGAATCAGAAAAACTCATTATGCTTGAGATGAATGCGTTAGACGAAGTTATTGAAGCATGTATCAGTCAATCAGATGATAAGAGACATTTGCATCTCATTGCATTTCACAGTAAAAAGCTTACAGACGCTGAATTGAACTATGAGATACATGACAAAAAGCTGTTAACTATTGTTAATTCTTTCAAACAATGAAAAGTGTATTTGAAAGAATCTAGACATCAGATTCAAGTATATACAGATCATAAGAATCTGTTATACTTCATGATCACGAAAGTTTTAAATCAAAGACAGATTAAATGATCAAAAGAATTGTTATCATACAACTTTCAAATTCAATATTGAAAGAAATCTGATAACTTGAAGATTGAAATCTTGAGCAGAAGAGCAGATCACATGACAGATAGATCACAGGTAAATCAGACTATCTTGCAACAGAATCAAGATGATTTCATTGTTTATAACAGATAAAATGCAGCTACGCTATGAATCAACAATCAAGATCTTGAGAAATGAGTAAAGTTAAAGTTAGCAAAGAACTCAGTCACGCAGAATATTATAGAAAATATTAAAGACAACGTGAACTTTGAGATCATAAATGAAATACTAACGTTTCAAAATCTCATCTATGTTTCAACAAGATGCAGACAAGAGATGATAAATGATCATTATGAGTCAATGATACATGAACATCAAGATTCAGATAAAATCATTGAAAGAATATTTAGAATCTACTACTTTTCAAAGATGAGAAAGTGAGTAAAAGATACAATAAGAAAATGCAATGTATGCATTTGAATAAAGCACAGTCAACATAGATCTTATGAACTTTTGAAAAGTCTCAGCATATCAGATTATGCATGAAAAAGCATAGCTTTGAACTTCATAGTCAAGTTATCAAAGTCAAAGAAAAGAATCACTTAAGCAATGTATGATTCTATCTTGATTATAACAGATAGATTAATCAAGTATGAATACTTTTTATCATACAAGAAAGTGTTAGGGGCCAGCATAGAGCGAGTCATATGGGTGTAATGTAACGAGTATATAAATGCTAAGGAAGGAAAGTATCTAGAAGGGAAGAGCCGGCTATCTATATGACTCAGGAGAACATAAGCTAACCCTGAATAGGGTTGGCCTCGGAACAACCCTATAGCCTAGCGGCGAGCGGCCGGCGATAGTCATCAACATAGCCACCAACATAGCTACCAACATAGGTGCGTAGCTAGGATCGTAACAGAAAGCAACATTCGCGAAAGATTTGACTTACACATTTCTGAGAATGATTGTAGCAAATCATGAATTATCAGATGAGATAATTTCGAATAGAGACAAGCTCTTTACATTGAAATTCTGAAAATTCTTGATGAATCAACTAGAAATTCATCATAAGCTGTTAACAGCTTATTATTCACAAATGAATGAACAAATAAAAAGAATGAATCAGACATTGAAACAGTATCTCAGATGTTATATCAACTATAGACAGAACGATTGAGTACAGCTACTGTCAGTAGCACAGTTGACTTTCAATAGCACAACAACAAAAGTAATCAGCATGTCATCATTCTTTGCAAACTATGAGTTCGAGTCAAAAACTCTCAAGAAATCACGTGAATTTGCACAATTAACTCAAAAAGCTACGCTATAGATAAATCAGTTGCAACTGCTGCAAAAAGAATTACAAAAGAATATACAGTTTCTTAGCAAACACATGACTCTGTACGCGAATAAGAAAAGAGATAGAAAATCTACTCTTAAAGAAGAAAACAAAGTATATCTACTAAGACGAAACATTAAGACGAAAAGATCAAGTAACAAGTTGAATCACACAAAACTAGAATCATATAAGATTCTAAAGACTAAAGAATCGATTAACTACAAGTTAAATCTGTCAGCATCTATGCAAATACATTTGATATTTCATATCTGTCTATTGAAGTCTGCAGTGTTACGAGCGTGCTCAGCCTTCTACTGGAAGGCGCGCTCTTGAGCGAGCCTAAGGCCCTATCGGGCTTAGCGCTCCCCTTCCCTCTGTACATATAGCCTTCGCACCTTCGTAGACCTCGCTCTTTAGCTTTGAATCCTCGTTTACCCGTATATCATCTTGATGTACACGTACCTTTATGACTCGCTCTAGGCATGGTTTTAACATGCAGACTCGAATGCATTCATTCAAACAGAATCTTCAGAAATTGATTCAGAGAGTCAGAACGCTGAATATAAAGTAGAGAATATACTAGATCAACAAGACATCAAAGATCAGTCTCATTGATTAGTCAAGTGAAAAGATTATGAACATATTGAGAACACTTGAGAATCAAGAAAGAATCTCATGAACTGTCAGAGAATTCTGCAACAGTTTCAGAGAAGAAATTGTTAAATCATGCATCAAAATTTTGAGGTAGCATCAGCTGCTCAGAATTTATGTTTAAGAGAAGACTGTAGACAACAGTCTGAAAAGCAACTTTCGTCTGCTTATGCTCATTCTCTTCAAGTTTCTTAACGTTTTGAAACTCGCGATGCATCATCTTCTTTCACCTAGATTCTATCAAGTTCTGCTGACTCTGTAATTGAACGAGTCAAGCAGTTGACTTCTGAACTCAAGCAGTTGCTTTCTGAACTGCATCAGCAGCGTTGCGCATGCAATCTCTAAGACGAGTGCGCTTCTTCTGCACATGACTTCATTCGATCTCGAAAATGATCAGATCGCATTTGCGATCGAAGTGAACACAACTCACACACTTATCGAAATCTTTTCTCATCTCGCAGAATGTTTTTGAGTCCTTGCACTGCTTACACGCTCTCATCATCGAAACAACTTTATCTCGCAGATGAATCAACAGCTTTCTATGACGAATGAAAGAGTTCTCGGTTTTGAATAGACGGCAAGAAAACATTGAAGAAGAAGGATAATTTTCAAAACAAGAAACCTAGAGGAAGAAGCTAGTGTTAGAGCACGGTCTCAACAGAATTCTGAGTATAGGCTATACGTCAAAAGAGCGTATAGACCATCATGCTAGCCACGCTAGGAATGATAGAACACATAGCATACATAGCATACTTAGTAAAGAGTATGCTCGCTATGATAGCAATGCTATAAAACATAGCATTGCTAGCAGTCAGAGCATGAGACTCTTGGCACGATTCTTCTATGTCTATATAATGAGAGTCATTCCTTCTAGATAGAAGCTTCGTGCTCAACTCATGTAATAGTCAATACAGTCTATTGTCTTAGCTATTCTCAGACCTTCAGTCTAGTGATTAGTTTGTTGCTATACTGATCTCTGTTTATATCTTGTGTTGTTAAAGAAACAATCGTTACAGCTGTCATTATTTGAAGCAGATGAAAAGCTCAATTATATTTCATTAGAGTCTTGCTTCTTTGAATACAACAATTGATGAAGCGCTTCAGATACTTCATTCAGAAACATGAAGAGAATGACTTAAAGAGAATTGAGACGCTGACTTTTATGATCTCTACGTTCAATCGTTGAGCATCTTCATCATTTTAGTTTGAGCTGTCTTCATTATCATCAGCAATAAGAGTAGAAGTTTGAGCTTTGATCTTTTCAATCTGCAACTTTCTTTGTTTCGCTCATGTGAAGTCAATATTGAATATATAAAAGCAAGAAGCAACATCAATCTGTCATGATCATGAGGTTTTTGAATATAGTACGCTTTTCAGCATGATCTGCTCACTTTTCTTGTAAAGAGATCTCGTTAGTAGTAGTTCAACATAAAAAATTCTTAAGCTATCTGTCTTGATTGATGCTTCATTGACTATCTCACTCTGACTGAGATGTCTTGCATTCTTCAGAAGAAAGATTTCACAGTTCAAGCTATTGATCTGTTAATGTGAACGCTATAAACTCATCAACAGATGAACTCATGAAAATGAGAGATGTGTTTACGTCTTCAATGAAAAAGTTTTACGTAGAATAGTTCTGATTAAGTCTTTCATTGATACGCTTCATTTGTGTCTTTACAAATTCACAAAAATCTTTCAGATCATAATCAGACAGTAAGCTGTAGTAGATTATAGTTCGAATCAATACGTTCATCACGATCAGAATTCAGTGATTGCTGAGATTGTGTAAAATAATAATGCGAGTATGTTTTCATTTGATTGATCATACAGATCTCTCAAGCATTTTCTTTCTCTTTCGAACATCACTGATATTGAACTCTGTATGCTTACTGTGCAGAACTGCGGTGAATTCGCCTCATTTGAAAAGTGATAAGACACACGTAAGCAAAGACGTTGAAAGTCATCTCGAGAGAAGAAAAGAACTTAAGTCTTCTCTCACTTCTTTCTTGATTCTGATTCTGAATTGAACGTCGAAATAATCATCAACGAAGATCAACTTAAGCTCAGCTTTCTTGATGACTTCGTCAACAGTCTGCGCTTTCGGCTGAAAGTCGAAGTCACAAGGAATACGCCGGGAACCCTGTCCTGCCTCATCTTCCCGCAAGGAAGGTTCGCGTGCTGCAAGATCTCGCACCCAGAGGTCGCAGTTCATCTCGAATATATGATCGATCATGGGCTTTGCAAATGCCCTTGGGGAAGGATTGTTATTGACGTATATGACCTTTCCACCATTTCGACGCACCGCCGGAATCAGCTTGCTCTTTAGTTCGTTCGTCGGACCCTCGATTGCCAATGATGTACCAACGATCAGGAGGACATCAGGCTTTGAGTTCGCGTCTTTGTCGATAATCCTCACCTTTGTCTCGCTCGAAGGATCGTCGACATCTTGGAAAAGGTGTGCAAGCTTAGAAGGTATGTAAATTAATGGTTGTATAAGATTGAAAGGTATATAAGCTCAGAAGGTGTATAAACTTGGAGTGCGTACAACATCAAAAGGTGTGCAAGCTCAGAAGGTATGCAAATTTGGAGGGTGTCTAAGCCTGCGAGGGTTGGGAGCCAGAAATGGACCCCGCAGCAGGGAAAGCCAGAAATGGAGCTGAGAGGAGCCAGAAATGGAGCCTGTACTAGGGGGGAGCCAGAACCAAAGCTTTCACCGGCAAGCCAGAACTGGACCGAGTCGCCATCTGGTATCTTAAAAGGTGAAAATCTTCCGGGAACAGTAGAAGGCATTACATTGATACCTTGTGGACTAAAAATCCACAACCACACTACGTCCAAGCATCTCATTTGAGCGCTGCCGGCATGAAGAGAAAGCCTAGCGATTTGATCTTAGAGCTTCCGGAACCCAGAACCCCCCCGCGAACGAAAAAATACCCCAGGACAGACCTTCCGCGCACTCCCTACCCCGTGTCCAGAAATGATTGGGAATGCTCCATGCCGCTCAACGGACTAGATGATGCTCAAGAAGAAGGAGAGATAAGGAAACGCAAGATCATTCGAAAGGCAGAGGTTGCGAGCATGTCATCTCCTCTGAAGAGCTGTCCCTCCCTTGTTACCGGAAATTCTCCCACTAGTCTACGCCTCGACATTTCTCCAACGGAGCTGACGAGAGCATTGAAATCAATGCTTAATCAGGTCAATTGGTCGGAAGTAGTGCTGGATATAGCCGGCAAAGAAAGGTCCACCGCTGATCGAAATGCTTTTGAAAAGATTGTGAAGGCGCAGGTCGAGGAAATGCTGGAACAAGGATGCAAGGTACACGATGGAGATGGTCGAGAGACTAGTGGCGATGATGAAGCCGTGGATGTATCTAAATTTTTGGACGACGACAGCTTCATCGAAAGCGATGAGGACGATGGGTATGCGAGTGTGGAATATGAGGGCGATGGGGACGATGAGGACGACGAGAGCGACGAGGACGACGAGAGCGACGAGGACGACGAGAGCGACGAGGACGACGAGAGCGACGAGGACGACGACTAAGGATTAGGAAGATGGGGACGATGACTATGGGAATTGAGTCTCAGTTTAGCAATCTTGGCAGTTTATAGTATCATTTCACGATTCTTTTATCACTTTCTCCCTTCCCAACGCTGTATACTTCAGCAATTGTTGCAAGTTTCTTCTTGTTTGATCACGCCTTTATACCCTATATGTGCGACTCCTTTTGTTCAAGTTGTCTTTGTAGCAAAGGTTTTATGGATTCGTTATCGCTGAGAAGGCGGTATTGAGAAGGTGAGGCTGAAAGGCGGTGTCAGGCGGGTGGTGTGAAGCGGTGGATATCGAGCAGGTTGTGGCGAAGAGGTGTGAATAGTTCGAGAGTGAATCAGCTCCTCCACCTTCGGTACCAGATCGAGTCGGCTTCTAAGTTTCAGTTCTATGGCGACGAGGCCGCTGGTATTACAAGTTAGTGAAGCTATCACATAGAAAGTACAGAACACTGACAAGCAAAGAGATTCCCTCGATACCTTGGTCAGACTCGTCGAAGCTCCCTTCACATCGTCTGAAGTCTTTCACCCAACCGAAAGACCGGTCAATAATTGTTTGGCAAGCCAAGTTGACGACGAGATTAGCCTTGTAGTCGTTTCCCCAGGGACCTGTTTCGATCGACAGCGAACGAATATCATAGACTCATTATGATAATTGGAGCTGTGATAGTCAGAAGGAAACAGAGATTTCGTCATAATTGACAGGCTGCACTTAAACTGCCGCGCAAGTTTTCGCCGATGGGCCGAGGCGCCATCTCGACCGGTGAGGGCACGTGACCAGAGCTCATACAACAAATTCGCAGCCTTTGCGCTTTCTAAGAACGATTTCATTACTGGACTACCGCTGTGTCCATGAATTCTCCCCTACTTTCCCCAATTCTCCCCTGCTTTCCCCATCAACCTGTGATTCGCGATACGACCTTCAAAACCCCCTGCTAGACGTATATGTATTTGGTGATCTTGACCCACCCCCTATGTTGAATCAGGGTAGCATGGTACATCAAACCGGTTTTCTACCTCGAATCCTTAAGGTGGAGGCGTAGAGTAGTTGCAAGGAGTACATTTCCCATTCCTTGCTCCTTGGTACGAGAGCCCCAGGGCAAACCCCGTTGGCCTTGCATGACCAGAAAAGTCCGGTTTAATCAAGTTGGGAAACAACAAACGTTTGTAGATGAGATGAGGGTAAAAGATTTCTTTATTATAGAGCTATTGTCGAACAATGCCGCACATTGGCTTTACACACTGCCATGGGTGCGTCGCCCCACTCCCACTGCACCGCTCTACACTGCACCGCTCTACACTGCACCGCTGCCACCGCATTAATCCCACTGCATCGCTCTACACTGCACCACTCCCACCGCATTAATCCCACTGCACCACTCCACACTGCACCACTCCCACTGCGTCACCCCACTCCACCACGGCGAAAACAGAATGAGGCGCACAGGAAATGAATGTTGACGAAGACTATAAGAATGCCTTCGGCTTCGATCATATCTTGACAACCTGTCCCAAATACCTAAATCCAATTGACCATTAGCCTGTTAATTGTTGACCTAGCTTCGCTATGCCTGAATCAGAGAGACGCGCAGACATTACCAGCACCATGGCATGTGGTCTACGTTCGGGAGAGTCAAAGGCTCTCTTCGCCAGTTCGAGGCTCTCTCGTGAGAATGCGACGATGGGCGTCAACTGCATGCGCTGCAATGTGTCTCTCACAAGACCGGAAAAGGAATCGACCTTATTTGAGTGAGTTTAGCCGATTCAATTAAGGATCCTGAAATTGACTGCAGGACAGCGGCATATGCAATGATTGCAAGCCCGATGGCTGGACGACAAGGCAGAAATAAGAGAGCACTCCTCTTGGCTTGCGTGTAGCTACTTGGAATCTGGTAGTGTACAGACGGGAAATGGATGGTTCATTCAGTGTCTCAAAGGCCCTGTTGAGTGGTGTTAATCTTGCCACCTGTTTCAAACTCGAGTCTCGTAGTCCCGTCAAGGCGTCGAGATTAGGAAAGACATATACATCGATTCACTACCCGAGTCTGTGCCCATGCATGTAGAAGAACATTCCGCATTAGAGAGAAATCTAGAAGTGGTGCCTTACGTATATTTGGAAATCGAGTACATGTTGCAAACGTGTGGCCTGTAATCAGATGGTGCTTGATGATGATTGGAGGATGTCGTCACACGCCAATCACACGATTCATCGGAAAGAAGCTTACTAAACACTACGCCGCTCAAAGTGTAAAACCTATCTTTCCGCTCGATCTATGTCAGGGACTGGGCTAGGCTAGAGGTACTATCAATATAGAAGACTGGTATTATTATTACTTGATAGGATCTAGATACAAGACAATACACCAGGTAATGTACAAGACGAAAGACAAGAAGCGAAAGGAAAGAACGAGGGCTCGGCTTCTATATACATGAACCGGGTAATGCCAGGACTGAGCAGCAGTCCTATAACTTAAGATAACAAAGGCACGAAACAGGTTTCGGTGTGGCTAGACTAAGATGACGGTGGCTAGGTTAGTGGCTTAGTTCAATGAACCAAGGCTTCCTAAGGTGGTGGGTAACTGCTCAACCAGCGCACTGAATATCTCCAACCTCATTTGCTGAGTCAAACCTCAATATTATTCAATTATTTTGACGACGTTTGAATCGTCTGATTCAGGGCTTCAATTTGCCCTTACTAGGTATGTCAGGTAGTCAGGGCGCATGAATCAATCCGGGCGGGGGAAGGTGGTGGTAGGTGGGGGACCGGTCAGCCCGCGCACTGAACATCCCCAACCCCATCTGCTGGGTCAAACCTTCATATTATTCAATGATTTTGACGGCGTTGGAATCGCCTGAGTCAGGGCTACAATGTTTGCCAGCGAAAGTTCTTCAGCAGAGGGCGTCCCATGGGTGTGGGGGGGGGTGGCCCTTCGGGCTGGGGGGGGGTGGCCCCGCTAGCCGGACGGGGTTTGGCGGCGGGAAGCTTTCTCTGGGCCACCCCCCCCGTGGCCCAGAGACCGCGGTCGGGAATACAGTACCCCGCACTAAGTCTTCGCGTAAATCGCGAAAAACACCATAAATCGCGTACCTTCAAAACAACCCATCTTCTTCAACTACATCCACCATGTTGAGAAGACGTCCATTAACCTCAATTTCTGGTAACAAGACTCCTAGAAAGGAGCTTTCTTTGCTCGCCAAAGGTGAAATATCAGGACAAGCTAAATTAGGCCTTACACCCACCCAAATAGCACGAAGTTTGGATGTTCCCCCAAGCACCGTTCGGAGCGTTTTGGGAAGGCTTCAAACAACACCCTCCGGAGTTAATAAATCCAGATCAGGAAGGCCCTTATCAATCACCCCTCGAGCAGCTAGGGTACTGTTACGTCACTTACGATCGGAGCCTAAAATCACCTGGAGACAGCTGAAATTGGACACCGGGATCGATTTGGACGCGAGAACTCTCAACGCCACACTACGAGCTCACGGAATTCCTCACTGGCTAGCTCTTAAGCGACCGAAATTAACACCTGAAGCTGCTCGGATTCGGTTAAGATGGGCCAAAAGACATGAAAATTGGACCGTGGATCAATGGAGGAAAGTCATTTGGTCGGACGAGGCTTCCGTGGCTCGGGGATCAGGTAAAACACGAGAATGGGTGTTTGGAACTCGCAAACAGAAATGGGATAGAGATAAAGTAATGGAAATTCCCAATGGAAAGGCCTTTTCCATTATGATTTGGGGAGCTTTTTGGGGTTCTGGAAGATCGGATTCATACCTGCTCGATCGGGACTTCGAAGCCAAAAAACACGGTTATTCAGCAGCCTCCTATATTCAGATTTTGGATCACAATTTGGCTGGTATATGGGAGCCAGGACTAGTGTTCATGCAGGATAACGCTCCGATACATAGAGCCAAAAAATCGAAGCTTTGGTTCCAGGAAAATGGTATAGAGGTCATGGATTGGCCTCCGTACAGCCCCGATTTGAACCCAATCGAAAATCTATGGGCTCTACTAAAGAAGGAGGCCTATAAAGTTTATCCGGATTTGGATTCGCTGCAGGGTAAAGGGGATGAAGCTGAAACTCAGTTGTTCCAGATTTTACAGGAGGCCTGGGGGAATCTACGAGAGGAGGTAATGGAGGGGCTAATATCCAGTATGCCCGAAAGATGTGCAGCTGTAATCATAGCGAAGGGCTGGCATACCAAATATTGATCGGGGAATCATAAGTCATATACTACCAAATAACTAGCTCAAATATTGAAGTTCCCCAGCTGAATTTGATGGTTCAATGGTTGTTGCGGATGGGGTGGTGATTTGGTTGGGGAGCGCACGCGAAGACTTAGTGCGGGGTACTGTAAGAGGTAGTGTACCTGGACATAGCGACGACCTTGAGATAGGAGTCCAGATCGGTTGTAAATTAACTTCGCCCTGCTCACAGAATTTCAAACACTGTTGAGAACTCAGCGTAGGGGATATATCATATGATGGATTAGCACACTGGGAAAGGGAGATTTCACCTCGGCTAAGTAGGCTTTTGACACTAACGCTCTCGAGCTCCCTACAACGTCACATTAGCACCAGTTGATCCCTCATTCCTCTTGAATTGCTTCAATAATAACCGCACGTTACACCAACTTACGCTCTTCTTCATGTTTGCCCGGACTATACAGAGAGTTTCACGGCCTGTAAGTGCCGTAACCCGAAGATCTATAACCACCCTTGAGGGAAATCCGCATATTGTAAGAAATCAAACCGGTTCACAGTTGACCCTACTGACAAATGTACAGTATGTTTTTCGAGACGACCGTACAATAAATAGCCACATTCTCTCCCTTCTCCCAACCTCGCCACCAAAGTCTAGACTAGCCATCGGGACTACAACAAAATTACCTCCAACCCCGGACTCGCTGGACGAAAATCATGAATTCCTCAATATCTTACAATCAGTAATATCGCAGCATGCTTTTCAAGACCCCGATGTGATATCTCAAGCACAAGCCTTTGCATCAACTGCGGGCTCAAGCCTCGGTTCAGGTGGAGCCTTTTTCCCTCGACAGAAGAAGAGAAGAGGACCGAGTTACGGAGGAGGGGGCGGGGCTGGCGGGGACGGTGCTGGAGGTGCCAGTAGCCAGGGTGGTGCAGGAGGAGGTGGACATAGTGGATACATCCATGTATCTGATCAGAGAAACCCACCAGATTACGGGAGAATAGCGTGGCCTGAAGACATCTTTGGAAGTTTGGAAGTAGATGCGGCGGGCAAGTTTGTCGATGGACATGGAAATTACCAGAGTTCGGGTAGTTACAGGGTGGTTACACGGGATGGCATGTCAGTCAGAAATCTAGATCCGCGATACTGGAGGCGCAGCTAACGACAAAGCTTAGCTTGGGCTTGAGTCCTTTCCTGCGAGAAAAGGTCGTCCAGCGTCTGCGGATGGAGGAGAAGAATTTAGACTGAGTACTCAACGGATTGAAAGAAGAGTTCATTCCGCCAGATGGGGAGGCCTCTCCACCGGATGCAACCGTGGGCGCTGTAAATCGGCTACTTCTCGAAGTGCTGTTACCGCCAGACTGGAAGGTAATCCTTTCAGGGCAGGCCATAAAAAACCGCTATGGAGCTTGTGCAGCGATGTCTTCAACGAACAATAATCCTACTATCAACAGCTGAGATATGCGTTGACAGCAGCGTCAGAGCAAGGAAGTCCGAAAGAGGCACTTGGCATTATTTCCGGTCATTATCGGGGAAATCATGAGTAGCTAATACCGTTCCATCTCTTGCCCAGCCGTCGAGGGAAGTGTGGTCTGCCATTTAATGGTCGAGGTTCAAGATATTGATATTCCGACCCTGAACACCTTGTTTCTGGCTTCCAGCATGGATACTTTTCTCCTAAAGCGAGATAGAGAAGTCTACAAATGGAAAGATCATTTTGAGGTTGTCTTTGCTACTCACAAAGCTTCTCGCCCAACCCAAAGTATCTTATTCAGAGCTTCTAAGACATCTCTAATCATTGTTTCTTGTGGTAGATTTGTAGTAGGCTAGTAGCTACATCAGACTGGAACAAGCTTGGAAGGGTTTACAGCACCGTTATTTGTGATCGCACAACTGCGTGCTGCACTATCATCCCCCGACGGGTACGGAAGCAGGTACGGCCTGTGAACCTACGTTGGGATTCTATTGAAAAGGATTGAATGTAGTATTCAGTGAGCGGTCAAGGATGACGGGGTGCTCTCAAGCAGGATCATGGATGGGAGACTGAACAGAAGTCCGCATGCCGTGACATGAAGATAGCATAGTGTCCATTATGAAGCAGTTCAGCTTGCGGAGGGACGATTTTCGAATAGCAATATCAATAACAGCCGTCTTATTCGCGTTCCAAGCCTTCCACGTCTTCTTCATGAACCGGATAAATTCACCACATGGCGTTAAGAAACGACAAGTTAATCATGCGTGAACAGTGTCCGTGAACATGAACATGAATCTCCTCATTATTCTAACGGCCTCATCCTAGTCGATTGTGGCGCTGGTCCGGAGCGGGAAGCGATATGTATCTCGCCGTCGCCGCCTATTGACCCCTATAGACATGAACACGAAAAACTTCGTCCATTTCCGCTTTTAACTGCTTTACCCTGAGCCGGGGGTGAGCATCTCTGTTATGCCTTAGCCCTGTCATAGGGATTACTCTGAGGTCGCCGGCAATACGTTATCGCGACTTCGGGGTTACACCACAGGATCGCATTATTGAAACCTATATAGAGGAAGAAAGGACCTCTTTTAAACAATAGTTATTAGTTCTTTCCACGAATATAAGCCCTATTTCACACTGTTACATTTTAACAAAATTATTAACAAAGCACATACAAACCTTCAAACATCCTTAACAAACATTAATTTTCGTCGGCGTTTCGAAACCCTCATCGCCTGGCCAAACAGCCATACACCATAGCCACGGAGCGTATCACCAGATGCCAGGGGCCAGCCCGGGGCTTAATTAACGCAGACTCAAGTTTGAATAATGAAGATGATCTCGTGGTAACAATACTGAACTTATCAACTTGTGAAAGTTCGAGCACGCAAGAGGCTTGTTGGAAAACTCAGGTTTCCAAGTGGGCTTCCAACGAACATCTAGCACCAGCTTCAAACGATAAAACGCGACCTGAATATGGGGTGCATTCCTCTCTATTCACAGTGGCTTGTTCTGTTGCTCTCCCGCTAGGTCTCCTAACCTATCAGCGTTTCCCAATTATGCCTGTCAGTGCCACCTACTCACAGCAGAGTGATATAGCCTGTGTTATCGGCCAGCAGAGGAAATGGCCGCGTTGAAAAGTAACACCTTGTAGGTCATTTTGTCTCAACTGCTTGGACAGTGCAGCTACTGGGATAAACAATCGTTCATATTCTTGACCATTTGTCGGAATGCCTTCTTTCGCCTGACATAGAAGGTAAAGGAGTTCGTGAGAGAAAGTTGTGCCAGCTGCATGAGAACGTCTTTCTGCGCAGACGATGCTTCCTTACAAGCCAGATCTAGACCATTTACGCATATTTGATTGTAGCTGACTTGAAGGCGCTCCAATAAGCCGAGTTTGTAGCGATTTATAAAGAGCTCGTCGTCAACGAGAGCGTCTGGTATGTCCTTTCCGACTCCACTTATAGAGACGGTCTCGAAATCCCCAATATCGCTGAGATTAATGTCGAAGCAGACTTCATGCTCGCAATATTTGTTGTCACTATTCAGGGCTTCGGTTCTGAAGCGAGCGGCAAGACGCAGAAACGGTTCTGTACGACCTTTGAGCATAAAGATTCGTAGGCTTATGTCACCGGAATTGAAATCGTGCAACCCGCTAACTGCTTGCACACTATTAGCGGCCTCGAAAACGAGACACCCCAATATATGCTTGTTGCTATTGAGAAGTGCCATCTTAATAAATAGCGTAGATGGTCTTGAAGAAGTAGATGGTTTTGAAGAAGTAGATGGTCTTGAAGAGGTAAATGGTCTTTGAGGAGTAGATGGTCTTTAAGAGGCAGATGATAGAATATGCGATAGATAATGTGAGCAAGTAAAGCGCATTACGAAGGCGTGCTACACCACGTGACTACCTCTACAACATAGACATGATCACGGAACATTTCTGCCCCTTCCACTTCTCCCAACTTCCCGTTAGGATTCGAGCTCTGCAACCTGCAAGCTGATAAGCTGTCACGTTGGTACTTATCGCCATATTAATATTTTAAGCTCCGAGTCTCCCCATGTGTCGACTGCTCAGCCTGCCATCCTCTCGCGCCGGCCGCCCTTTTCATCCCACAATTTGAAGCCATCCCCCCCCCCCCCCCTGGGGCCCTTTCGCCCCTCGTTTTATCGTCTCATCTCCTCGTTTTCAGCTCTCAAGACCATGTTTACCACTTTCGTCAGCATGCCTCCTTCCAGTGCATCCACGTCTCCGGACGCTCCGCAACCCCAGCTCAGCTCTCCGCCGCCCCATCGGTCCCGGCAGAAGAAACGAGGCCAAGTCGCCCGAGCCTGCGACTGGTGCCGTGTCCATCGCATCAAGTGTGATAGCGACCACCCGTGCTCGAATTGTAAGGGTAGGGGTGGACAGTGCAGCAACAGTGGTGCCATGAAATCGGCCACCCTTCCCCATGCCTATCGCGAGATCGAGCGTTTAAGGCAGCGAGTCCAGGAGCTGGAGCTCGAGAAGGAGCGGAAGGCCGAGATGCCGGTGCACCAGCTTCACACGCCGCCAGCCAGCTTACCCCCATCCATGCCCGATGACCAAGATCCTGGGAAAGGTGGCCTTGACCTTGGAGGACCTCGACCGAAGAGGTTCTGGGAGGGCATCCACATCAGCACTGCCCGCTCTCCACAGAAGACATGGTACGGATCATCGTCGCTATTCTACTTCATCGGGCGCATCAACACCTTCTTGACGTCTGCCTTTCACGAGACTCATTCGGCTCATCGAATGCTTCCCAACTCCGCGAGTAATCTACTCGATGAACCGACTACCGTCTCTGCCGAGGACCAGGCCGGTCAGCTTGTGGCCCCTGACGACCCCATCAACGCCGGTGAATATCTAACCCCGACGCAAGAAGAGTATTTCCTCGACCTCTTTTGGCAATCGTATTACACATTGTGTCCGATTCTCGATGAGCTCGAGTTCAAGGAGCACTACCGGTCTTTGTGGGCAACATCAGACGAGAAACGAAAGCCATCCGCCCTCGTGGACATTGTCATTGCTGTTTGCATGCAGTATGGCATGGCGCGGCTGCCAGGCGTCGGACGCGGACTCAGCGCTGCCTCAAGGGCCAACGTGAGCAACACCGATGCCACCATCGCCGGTCGATGGCATTATCGGCGCTGTCAGACGCTCCTGTCAACTGAGTTGGAAAGCCCGACCATATCAACGCTGCAGTGCCACATCCTTTGCTCCATATCTATATGCTGTGGATCTTTTCAGAACATGGCGGATAATGCCTGCGGTCTTGCGGTGCGGACAGCTTATATGCTCGGTCTCCACCTGGAGCCTCCTCGGTCCATGCCGCGGCGGGAGAAGGAGATGCGGAAGCGTCTATGGTGGGCCCTGTACGTCTTGGAGACCACAATGAGCATGAAACTTGGCCGGCCGTTTCTAGTACATGAATCCAGTACTACATGCAGTCTACCGGCCGATGATCGTGAGATTGCCATGCTCTCAGGCTCCAGCTTTGCCCCTCTCGGAGAAAATGTCACCTGGCTGACGTGGAACCTGCACAACACCAAGCTTACATTGGCAGCCCGGATAGCCTACACAACCTTCTACGACAGAGATCCGGACACCTTCAATATATGCAGCGGCCAGCCCATCACGGAGCGGCTAGAAGAATGGCTAAAAGGCGTACCCGGAGCCCTTAAAACGAAACGTCAGAATAACGGCGTTCCCTTTTCCACCGACCAATCAGCCCTCAAAATCGAACAATTTGCACCGCTCTGGCTGCAGCGTCAGCGTTTGCTTCTAGAGCTGATGTACCACAACCTGTGCACAAACCTCTATCGTCCCTCCATCTCCTTCGCCCCAGCCACCGCGCAGACTCCTCTTGCGGATAGGACCGCCATGAAATGTGCCGCCCACGCCATGGCGCTGACGCACATGATGCACCAAGTGCTTTCGTCAACCTCCATCCTAGCAGGCTGGCACGAAGCCTTTCAGTGGCAGTGGAATGCAGCCATGACGCTCGTTGGCTTCCTGCTGGCGCATCCACATGGTGCTTCGACTCGGGCGGCGAGAAGCACCATCGACCTTTCTGTTGCTGTTTTTGAAATTTTCGGGAATAGCTTCGCGGTCGCGGCGGGCGCGGCCAATATCATGAGCGAACTCTGTGCCAAGGTTGACTTGCTCATCGAGCAGAGTCAGGTGAAGGAGGGTGTTGCGCTGGATAAGATGCAGCTGGTCCCAGGTTACCAAGAAGCAGGCGAGGATAGTTTTATGAACGGTAATTTCACGGCGGCGCTTACCGTGGACAGACCCCTGAGCTTTTTCGACGAGACTGCTGCCGAACTTACGGGCGTATTAGCTCAGTCGATAGACATCTTCGCTGCGGACATTTACAACGATTTCGACCTGTTGATCGGGGAAGCTGGCATCGATAGCAGCTTCCCCGATCAGTAGGCATCCGCGCAGCAGTACACGCAGGAGGCTGAGCGTTAACAGGGGTTCTGTTCTGTCTTTAATTTCCGATTCGAACGGGTGTCGGCAAACATCGTAGAAGTAAAACCACCCATACGTGAGATGCCGGAGAAAAGAGCTTGTTGGAGAGATTGCTTTTCGTTGCGTACCTTGGGAAAAGCATCAAAGGGCTTGGCATTATAGAGGCGTTCAGAAGCATTGGAAAAGGGGGGAAGCTGTCACGAAGCGCGCAGAGCGAGTCATGCGGGTTCTGAATGGACTACAGATTGGTTCCAGAACGGGAGTAAGGGCGCTTAAAGCACTCCCGTCAAGCCATCATACAGATATACCCTGATTAGAGGCGGTTGCAAGGGTCTTCGTCCTTGCTGTACATCTCGGAAGCTAGAGGCAAAGTTGATAGGGGTGATGATGATGATGATGATGATGATGATAATGATAATGAATTCCTGGACCTATGGCAGACCGCTGAGCCTAGTATTAGGGCCTAGTGCTAATCTCTGCTGGTGATACATAGAGTACAGAATTTGAACAAATTCGCCTTTCGCCATCATATATCGCCCAAAATCATCCAGATTCTTAAAACGGGAATTTCAATATCGAAGGTCTCCATGCGCCTATATATGTAAACATGTAAACTGATGGACAGATTTGCTTGCTTTGCTTAATGAGTACCAGTGTACGGATGGAACATGCAGCTACGTTAGGAAGCAGAGAGCTCGACCGTGTAAAGACTGCGGACCTGAGGCTCCACGGGATACAGTGTACCATATCCTGAAAGCCACCAACTACCCGGAGTTTGCTCTCTACGAATGACTGGAGGTTGCATGTCCCATTAGCAACGATAATGGCAATGGGAAAAGGGGAAAAGGGGAAAAGGGGGGGGTTGCTCCATCCCCGTAGAGTAGCCCATCAATTCGGGGGCCTTTTCGTCGATTGGTGCGTGCTGGCACCGGCTATTTAGAATTTTCTAAGAGGAGAAACCGGAGTTCGAATGCGGAATCTCCGGTTTGGTTTCAATGCGGAAAATCCTTTTACTTTAGCTATTGTACTGTTTGTTGTATTAATTATTTATCTATCGAGGGGAATGACATAACAGTACTCTTACTTACTTACATACTAACAGTATTGTTATTCTAATTGAACTCCTAACAATAACTTGTAGACCTGCGATTGTGTGTAAAGTAAGGGAAACTTCGTTGTCGGCGTCGTGATTACTCCGCTGGCTCTACCGGAGTCGATGTGTTCAAACTTCAACGTTCAGTGAATTCTCCGGCAGCTCCGAGTCTGAAGCTTCAAATTGGTAATCTGACACAAACACAAGATGGCAAAGTTCGATTTCAAAGCGACAAAGAAGGAACCTTTAAAGGGCAGAATGAATTCCTCATAAACACAGCTTCATCCCCATCTCCACCTTCATTCCTTGCTCTTCAGTCAAAATCCTCACCCCATCTATCAAGTTCAAGACAAAGTCTCTGCATTTACATCATTTGAACCTTTACACTCCAAAATGCCTTCCTTCACTGTCTTTAAGGGTCAGCAGAATGGCATCCCGAAGAAGAGCATCACCACCAAGCCTGACCAGCTGACCGGCGACAGCGTCTTTGTCAGGGTTACAGCCTCTGGTGTTTGCGGAACCGGTATGTGTCTTCAACTCTACGATCCTACACGTAATAAACGGCTGCTAATAGATTCTTCTAGATCTACACTATGTCAGTGACTATCTTTTCGACGACACAAGCCCGTTGATCTCCGGGGCTAACCAGAGAGCAGAAAGGTGCAGACATGGTTCTCGGCCACGAGGGCATCGGTGTTGTCGAGGCTGTCGGACCAGAGTGCCACACCTTGAAGAAAGGCGATCACGTCGGCTGGGGCTTCGAGGTCGACAGCTGCGGCCACTGCATCGAATGCCTCCAGGGATCCGAGACGTTCTGCCCCGAGCGGGCCATATACGGCGTCAAAAATCTCGACCAAGGCAGCTTTGCTTCCCACGCCATCTGGCGCGAGTCGTTCCTACACATCATCCCCAAGGGCCTCAGTGATGTCGATGCCGCTCCCCTCCAATGCGGAGGCGCCACCACCTTCACCGCCCTACACGGCATCAAGCCGAGCGACACGGTCGGCATCTTGGGCGTGGGCGGTCTGGGACATCTCGCCATCCAGTTTGCGGCCAAGATGGGATGCCGCGTCGTGGTCCTGTCGAGCTCCGACAAGAAAAAGGCCGAAGCCATGAAGCTCGGTGCGCACGAGTTCATCGCCACCAAGGGGGCTAAGAAGCTCACGGTCTCTTCGCCGCTGAACCGGTTGCTGGTCACCGCCGCGGTGCCGCCGAGCTGGGATCTGATCTTGCCCATCATGGCGCCCCGATCGGCCATCTACCCGCTCTCGGTGTCATCTGGAAACCTGGAGATTCCGTACATGGCGCTGATCATGCAGGGTATTTCGGTGCAAGGATCGCTCGTGGCACCGAGGAACCAGCACCGTCAAATGCTCGAGTTTGCGGCCCTCCACCAGATCAAGCCTATTGTCGAGAAGTTTCCCATGACCGAGGAGGGAATCAAGCAGGCGATGGACAAGTTGGACCGCGGCGAGGTTTACTACCGTGCTGTTCTGGTACCGGCGTAAGTCCCAGGCTGTGGGTTGATGAATCAATGAACAGAGTTAGTATGCAGGTAGACTAGACATCAAAGTGGTCGTCAAGGCCTTTCAAAAGCGAAGAAACCTTCTCTAAGATGATCATTATTTTACTATATTTTTAACCCTGTCAATCTTGTTCCAAGAACAACTAGATTTATTTCACTGTAATAAAAAAAATAGAACAAGAAAGATTTGAGAACAACAGATAAGATGTTATATGATCAGAACATTGATGAGAACATGACATGAGTTCTGCTGATGAGACTTTAGTTTTGAAGTCAAGGGAGTCAATTCCCCCCCCCCTCTCTTCTCCTCAAGAGTCGTCGTTTAAACTTGACGAAATTAACATGACATGAACAACTAACAGGCACGAGAATAGACATGCAACAGCGAATAATGACTGAGCAGAGTGAGTAGAGCCTGAGCAGTGAGCGAGTTGAGTGAGCAGAGGGTGAGTAGCGGGTGGATAGCGCCTGAGCACAGCAGCGAGAGCTTAACTTACTCGACGGGGAGGGCAAGCAGTTCTTTGTAGGCCACCCACCCTACCCGAATAAGTTTGCAAACATCAATCTCCAACTACAGCACTGTGCAACGAACGGAAGCCCTTGTCCACACACATGGAACACTAGTTGAAATCCCATCTTCATATCTGCACAGAAGCTGTGCGAAATCCTCGATCGTACGGGGAAAAGAGCAATTGCAAGGCAGGAAGAGACGGGCTGAAGTAGAGCTTCAAAGCCTTGGGTCGGGAAACGACGTCGGGAGAGTACGCTGGATGAAAAGCTCGAGGAGCGGCATGAGAAGAGGTTTCGGGAAGATTAAGAGAGAGTACAGGAGGGTATGGAGGCAGATGACTCGTCGTATAAAGCAGGTTCCTCGTTCGGGACGGAGTAGCTCTTCATTCTCTTCTCCTTCGCCTCTCGCTCTTCAGCCTCCTTCTAATATCTCTTCTTTCGGTAAGCGTGGGACTCTCCACACGGCTTTGGAACGTTCTGGTGGTGGCTTGGACGGGCTGGCAGATGATTCCTTGGGTGTGTTTGGGCTAGTCATTGAGGGCCTTTCTCGTGGTGCTGTTTTTCTTATGTGGATATGAGGGAACTGGAAGGCTGAGGGTGGGGAGTTGAGTAGGAGCTTTTATTGGAAATTGGCTTGTAGGCGAAGCCTATATGAAACAATTCCATTTGGCAACCTGTTCTGCTTACACCTCCTGCAAGCTTGAATATGCACACTGCCTACACTCGAAAATGGACGGCAACAATATTGATTCCGATCGAGCTTGAGAATCAAATTTTCTTTTATCAAACGACTATGGCTCTAAGACCATATCTCTATCAATCCTGCTAGGACCAATTGTCACGGGAGAAAAGCGATCATGATCTGCCCCCCCATAATCAACAATAGTTTACTTTCGAATAAGTAATGGTCACGATCTCGAGCCGACTTGGATAAAGAGAATCCCGCCTAATCAAAACAAGAATATCCAGAACAGGAATATCCAGGATAAGAGTAAAAGAATATTCAGAGGAATTCTCAGAAAGATTTAGCCTGAATCAATTGCGTTCTTCCTCAGACATTAAGCTAGTCTTGGGCAGTTCGGTTTTATTCTTATGATCGACTGGCTCTTATATCAGTTGCTGCTCTTGATTCACTAGGTGGTTGGAATACATCTATGCCATATTATCCCGTCGATTGTGAGTCGACGATGCTGGCCTCAAGGATGCTCACAGGTGGCCCTTACATTCGCAGCCTGGCATTTCATGTAAACATTTTCCACGTGGTCTATTATGTGTGAAACACGGCGAAAGGTGCACGTCTGTTCTTTATGGGAAAGCCGTTTGTTTCCAATACAAAATATGCATTTTGTTCTTTCGTAAAAGAGGGGAAATTCGTCAAGCTGTGTAGACGGATCGAGATTGGGAGCAAGAGATTTAGGATTGATTAGGTCCTTAAAGGCAGTAGCTGACCACGGCTTGCGGTATCAAGTAATCAAGTTACCTCTCAATAACTTTTTCTGCCTGCACCTTTCCAGACCGACTTTAATGCAGGAGTATACTAAAAATCATACTATACCATCAAATAATAGGAGAAATCCAGATAACACAAAACATGACTGGAAATTAGAGCCCGATAACGTACGTCCGGATCCTGGGAAGGTGGTTCTTGGTGGGCAGCCAATCGGAAGCACCCTACAGTCTACTGTCAGTAGACCATGGGAGGAAGCTAATTGGTCGATAGAATATCTAGAAGGAAATCGCAAAACGGGGCCTTAAGGTATGCTCGGAGGTTGATCCCGTGGGCCTTTGCCACCTGATTCTTAAAATGCATCACGCTATTGAGCACTTACCCCTTAGCTTTGCATATAGGATGGTGGCAGAGTATCCTCTCGTTTACTGGTACTGGCGCAAATGAAGGTTTTCGACATGGTCCATGATGTGGGAAACGCGGCGAAAGATGCGCGTCCGTACCGCATATGGCAGTCGCTCATTCCCAAGACAGATTATACATTGGGTCTTCTCGCAGGCGAGGGGAAAATCGCAAGGCCGCTGGATAGGATCTGGAGCAGGAGACTCTTTCTTGACCACATCTTTGTGAGCTGGAGCCAACCGCGGCTGACGAGTCTGAGACTCTTGTCAAGCGGCGAGCGCCGTCATGAGATTGATAGCAAGAACCTTCCGAGCGACGATGGCCTGGGGGCCGAGGTCTTTAGACAGACCGCAGAGAACCTGCTGTAATCGTGTCCGTTCTTCGAGCTGGTGCCTGCCAGCTACGCAACTTGAGATCGACGAGCACCCTTTTCATTTTTGCAGTGACAAGCACCGCCATATTTCAGCAGCCCCTCGAAGTCTCAGTGCCTCTGGTCTACCTGGAACGGGGAAGTGTGGTGAGAAGCGGGGACACCCGAGCGCGCATACAGAGATTTCCCATTCCAATTGACTAATGGCCTTTTGATATGCACCAATCATCCCTCCGTACAGTATGCTGCGGTCTTTGTAGGTTCCCGTGAAAGGTGCCAGATCTCGACCGCGAAAAACAACATTCCTCAACTCTTCAGCCTCATCCCTAAGACTATAAAACTCCGGTGAAAACTCGACAGTTAAGTCCTCAAACCCAACCATGTGACCACGTGTTGAATTGGCAATTTGCTTGTAGTCCTCAATATACCAACCTCAAAGTATGCTTGTCCTGATGGGCCTCACCCTCCTGTTATTCGGCTTGGAGCGTGGCATGGCCGCTTTCTCCAAGCCGGCTTCCTTTTCGTGACCAGAGCGAATGCACATCCATACGAACACGTAGAAGAACGACTCCAAGTCGGGCCGGTAGGTGTGGCCCTTGCCTTGAAGCACCTCAATCGCCATGAGTTGCATGGTACTAGTACGGTGGCTGGCTCCACTCGGCATACTGTCCAGCTCCTTAGCTAAATCCGGGTCGATCAACCTTCCTTTCGGTTCTCCTTCAGAAGCATGTTCTGTGATAATGATGTTGTTTTCGGAAATATCGCGATGAAGAATCTTGCTATCCGTAAGTAGCGACCTGTGACCCGCACTACAGTAGCATCACGCAGAGCCTCTAAAAGCTCTTTGATAGATAGGCAGCGTAACACCTATTAAAAGAGCTTTGAACATTTGAAAGAGGTTTTATCCGAGATAAGAGTTCACAATTTTCCCTCTAACCAGATAGGTAGGAGTACTATATAGCTCTAGCTAATTCAGTGTAAGAACAAATCAATCAAAAAATCAATCAATCAAAAAAATTTCTTTATTAACTTATATCCTTAGTCTCTTTCCCCTTTCGTTTTGCCTTGTCCATCTTGTCTTTCTTTTCTTGCCTCCACTCTGCACCATAAATCAGAACCAACCACAGGCAAGGACTAAAGCACAGCCAAACTCCAGCGATAAAGACAGACGTCCAGCCAATCCCGATCCTATCGATAAGCGGCACTGCGATAGCGGTAGCACCAGCGCTAACGAGACACCGAAACAGGTTGTTTGCAGCCATTCCAGTAGCAGGACTCTCCTGGTGCGTATCCACGACGAGCGTGTTCAATCCCGACAGGCCACCAGAATTGAACAGGCCCAGGAAGAATAAGGTCACTTCAATCCCCGCCAGCGAGGACTTCGTTTGCATAGTCCAACCATAGGCGAGGACGCAAAGGGACGTGGTATATATCATCGGAATGCTTATCTGCAGGCGGGCGGCCTCGATGGGCAGCTTGTCCATGTCCTGCTGTCTGTCCTTAGAGATCTTGACGCCGAGCCGCGTGGCATGCCGGCGGAAGTTCCAGTCCAGCAGCCACCCCGCCGTCGAGCGGCTGCAGATAGAGCCCACGAAGATGGGCAGGTAGCAGAGCCCCGTCTGCACGGGGTTGAAGCCGAACCGCTCCGTGAGCTGGGTTGGGAGCGTCGTTAGCACCATGAAGTACCCGCCGTACATGAGCGCTCCGAAGCCGAGTGTCACGCCGCCCTCCTTCTCGCCGAGGATCTTGAGTGCGGCAAATGGATTGAGTCGCTTGCGCTTCACCTTGATTGTCGCCCGATCAGCTTCCGACTCTGGCGCCGGATTGCGCTTGCGCTCGATGCGCTGGAACGGGGTCATGAAGAGGCGCGGGGGAGGTATGCTGCCGTTCCCGACCACGCTGCGGGCCGTCTCCGGTACGAAGATGAAATAAACGGGAAACAACACCGCGGAGAAGATGGTAAGGAACCAGAAGATGGCCCGCCACCCCAGGAACTCAGTTAGCAGTCCGCCAATTATGGGGCCCAGAGCAGGACCTAGTGTCACGCCCAAGGATGCGTACGAGATGAATTTGCCTCTCTCGGCTCGCGTTACCATGTCAGCGACCGAGCCGGCGCCAAGGGCGACGGTGGCTGAGGATCCGGTGGATTGCAGACACCGCAGCACCATAAGAGCCGGATAGCTGTTTTGCAGAGCTAACCCAATATTGGCGGCCAAGTAGATGACGATGCAGATGGCGTAAGCAGGTTTTCGACCGTAGCTGTCCGAGTAGTTCGCAATGAACGACGGGGCAATACCCTGGAAGATCTAAACCTCTTGTTGTTAGGGATCAATCTCAGGCAAATGATGTTGGCGACTTACCTGGTAGGTAGTTATCGATAATTGTATCAATGATATGCTGACATTAAAGTCGGCAGCTAAGGACGTGAGTGCTGGCAAGTAAATGGTCCCGGAAAGCGGTGAGATCATAGCTACAAATGATACTATTATCACGGTCATTCGCTTTTGCCGGGCGGTAAAGACTGAATAGAGCGGCGGCTCAACTGGCGCAGAAGCCTCTATGACTGGGGCGGGCTCGTTCTTAGTAGCTTCTTCCGAGATACCACTACCATCATTGTCTACGTTGTCGAGGACTTGAGGACACTCGACATCACGAGAACCGGCTTGTCCAACTTGCGAATCGGCGGTAGCCATGATGATCAACTAGCCTCTGTCGGTCGTGTGTCTTGGTGCCGACCAAAGATTCGTTAACTTGGAGAATCTAAATGTGTAAAGCGGAAAGGTCAAATTGTCAGAACTTATGCGTAGTTCGAGTTGAATATAACTTTTTAAGTACGGCGCTGTTGTGGTGAGGAGATTGGAAGTTGGAAGTTGGAAGTCGTTATGGTTGAAGGTTGTTGTGGATAGAGGTTGTTGTGGTTGGAGGTCGTTGTCGTTGGAGATTGTTGTGGTTGGAAGTTATTTGTAACGGAGTTGGAATTGGAAGGTAGATGTTAGAGTTGACGATACATCGGCCCTCTTCTAATCCGATATGTCAGGTGTCTCTACTACCACAGTACACAAAGGTCACAACACTACAGCCAGTGAGGTTGAGTGGTCTGGCGGGGCCATGATTGCGATTGCGATTGCGATTTTGCCCCAAATGGAATCTTGCGATCCTCAATCGTACTACTCCGTAAGCCCTAAGTGTAAGGTATTTACTTGGGCGGGTATTTTGTGACAGTGAAATCTGTGCCCGGTTTGCTCCTATCTTCGTATTCTCATTAACCAAAAAGACCCAGTTTTCATGGCGGTTTCTTGCCAGGAAATCGACTTACTTGTGATGGCGAGGTCTCTCAAAAGCTCATCAGAATTTGGTGCTTTAAGCCATTCGGCGAGATCGACACCTCTGTATTCTCTGCCAAGACACGGCGTTACGTCGAAATAATGAACTCCATCGAATGCACCAGTCAGCTTTAGATGCTCCAACTATCTTTGAGGGAGTCGAGGACTCTGTTGGAAAACAGGGGTGGTGCACCAGGGGTGTGCCCCTATGTTGGAAATTTCCACTCGATAGGGCTAGCCTTATGGGCAGAGTTTTCACCACCGAGCGGTTTCTTCCTTTCGTAGGTAGAACACGTATAATCAATTATCATAGTCAATGCTCAGTCTATTGCTTCACCTTCGATATCCCAACAGACTCCACATTCTGAGAGATGTTGTCCGCTGTTGACGAAGGAGCCATGATCGAAGCCAGGAAGATGCGTCAGTTGGCGAAAAATACTGGATCTGTTGATATAGAAGACAGTTCGTGTAGATACTAACGAACACTGGTTTTGACTTTCCGAATAGCCAGAAGTTTGGCAATAATAATGGGCAATTCAAGTCTTATCTTTATGTCACGTGTCACGTCGGACCCCGACTTCCTTACTCCAACATACACTATACACTTCACCGGGCGCTGAAACATCTTTTCCTATGCAGATCACTGTATCACCACCTCTCCAAAAACAGATGACGACTTGAAAAAATTGGCTATGTCAGTTGCAGTCTACACAGTAGCTTTTTCTCTTCGAATAGGCGGGGGGCTTACGGGACCCCTGAAGCTGCACTGTCAGCCCGTCCCACCATCGATAGATCAGTATCAGTCTATTGGTGATTCGATGTAATAGATAGTTGCGACGCCCCTGCATTGCAGTAAACACATCAAGCTGCATTGCATCACAGTGTCTCACTTCAAGCTCTCATTCGAGCATAGATTTCGTGGAGAAATATCAGCGAAACCCCCCTGTATATGGATTATGTACTTCGTAAGAAAAAAGTGGCCCATTTTAGGCACATGCTCAGCATCAGAAACCAGTGTTTTACAAAACTTATAAGAGGCCTCACACTATTCAATCCTTAATTTTCATACTAAGGCACGCTCCCTACCCCGGTTCTATGTTGTTAGTACGATTTCTCGGCTGCTAAGATTTCTCACTACTCTCTACCCCCCCAGCTCTATACTAACAACATATAACCGATTTACCTCCGTACAGCCACCTCACGCCACCCTCGTTCATGGCATGGCTTGCTAACCACTGGGCTATAAAGTACGTTATAAGCTTATCACTGTCAGCGTTCCCCGCAGATAATAGCGTCTTAATGATTTCACTGATCTCCCTCTTTCACGAAACGCTCCTCAATTATCTCCTTGAGCTTACCACTCCTTTCCACAAACACAAGATCCTTCATCTTGACCCATTCCGTCATCAGAGGTTGAATATATCCAATCTTGAGATATTCTCCCCATTTCGGGAACTCGGCGATAAGACTCTGTTCTAAGGCCCTGGTGGCTCCTTCGGTGTCTTGTTGCGATGCGGCAAATCTGAAAGTTACCTCATTTTTGCCTGCTTCCCGCCGCACAACCAGTTGGAAACTGTCTTGAAATCCTTCGCCAAGCAGACTCGTAACCAAGGACCGAAGTTTAGGTACGGCCAGGAATAGGGATCCTATCTTTAGAGCTACGGATTCGCGTCCCAACAATTCGAAAGTTCCTTTAACGTAGTCGACCCACTGCGCTACGTCGCCCATCGGATATCTTACTGCAGGATGCAATCGTCGTTTGACATCAGTCAGTATGACCCGTCCCTTCCGGCTAGGCTCTCTGATAACACTACCATCCTCGTCGAGGATCTCGAGTAGGACCGTGTGCTGGCTGACTTGGTACGTGGGCTTGATGTCTTCGTCTTGAGCACCAGGCTCATGCACTGGCACGCCTATGAGGCCACCATCTGCGGCACCATACATCAATGGCCTCACGTGCATGTTGGGGAAGGCTTTCACCCATGAAGTTCTCAAATCCTTGTAGAAAGTCTCGCCCGCATACAGGATCAAGCGCACGCTGTCAATGGTCTCTCCGCTCTCAACAAGATAGTCGACAACCCGGCAGACCGTGAAGACGTTGCTCAAGATCACTGTGGCTTTGAACAATCTCATGAAGTTTGCCATGTCCGGGATGGCCTCATTGCCCGTGATGGGAAGATGAACGTGTGGTGTATGCACGTGCTGCAGTGCCATAGTCATCTTGGCAAAGCCCGCATACATACCGCCGATGTGGAAGAGGTTGGCTATGCGGTCGCCAGGTTGAATGCCGGACGAGGTAGACCAGGCAGCCCCGGTATGGGGGAGGCTTTCGGCAATCTCGTCACGAGCGACGTACACAACCTTGGGCTCCGATGTCGTTCCCCCGGTTCTGAATATCATTCCATCCCAGAGAGTCTTCGTCAACAACTTGTTATCCTTCGCCGCGTTCCAGTAGTCGTCGAGGTTCGTCAGAGGTAGATCCTCGACGGAAGAGACTCCTTGAGGGACATCATCCCACAGACCACGGTAATAAGCAGAGTGATCTCGCAAATATTGCAAGAAGTCCTTCAAGTACTCTGGCGACAGCTTGTTCATGTTTAAGAAGTGTGTGAAGAATCTTTCAACGTTGATCCTTGTCACTGGTATTTGAGTTGTTTACTCTCACTTCGTATTCTGTTGATGGGCTCCGGCAATATTTGTAAATCTGGTCCTGAAAGATTCTGATGTATAAATGTTTTGCTTCGAGATGGCAGAGAGACCCTTTTATGCAGGAATTTGCTTTACTAACCATTTGTAATCTTACAGACCAGGACGCGTTCATAACAACACAGATCACCGGTATGAAGATGTATGAATGTAAAACAGTACAGTTATACAAGGGTATCAATTGTCAGCTTTGACAGTGTAACGCTTACTGCATATGCATTTTGAGATCGGCAAAACTAGCACTCCTCTCGCGAGATTCTCACCCCTTCTTCTGAATACGTTAGTTGAAGTGATCCTCTCATACGTTGTCGAGGGATGGGGTACAGGTGCGCGGTACAGGGAACTGTAGAACACACAGGAGAGGCAAGCTACGAGCACGTGCAATGGTCGTAGTAGAAAAGGTACTGTAGATGTATAAATGTCTGGATGTATGCTAGTTAGGTGCAGAAGGATTAGACTGAGCTATTTACATATGGAATGTTGGGGTGCGCATGACGGGTACAGCAGGTGCAGTCATGTTCAGTTTCGATGTTCTGACCCCGCAGTGAGCTCGTGAACCCTGAATTTGAACCCTTGAAACCTTAAACCATACTAGTACGAATGGAACCCGCCGGGTAGGATGTTCCAAAGCTTGACTCGAACCCAACCCAACGGTCACACTTCTATTGGGGGGCACGGGAGTTCTATTCAAAAAGGCGGTGAAACCAGTAAATCTTCCCCAGTCATATCCGCAGCCACACGGCGACGTGGCATAGTGGCTTTCCGCTGTTTAGTAGGAATTAAGTAGACAAGTTGCGGAGACTACTATGCGAGAAATGCCTGTGGGTGGGTGCCTGTCCGCAATGGAACTGAGCATTTGAACCATGTATCAAATACCCCAATTCATGGATCGAGTCCCTATCCATGGATGGAAGGTCCCTACTGATGGAGATTTACAGCCATCCGTGGTTGGGGCTCTCCATCAATGAATCGTTTGATCCATGGATGGAAGATATCCACGAATCGCGTGCAACATATCTCCAACATGAGGATTCGGTCTACATATAGCGAAGGTCCCTCCGGACCCTCCGGGCCTATAGTGAGTATGCTCTAAGATGCTGACCGCCGATAGTCATGGGTCAGGCCCGATGGTATTAGGGTGACCCACTTCTAGGTGACCCTGAGTAGGCGATACAGTATCTCTCACAAAGAGTCAGCCCCATTTTTGTGAGCTAATCTCTGTGTGATGCTTTGCCTTTTTTACTGTTTTTAACATAGAAACAAACCTTGGTTTTTAAGCACAGTTGAAACTTGCTCTTTCTCTCACAGTCTATTCTTCGAAATAAGACTTCATGCTTGACTTTGGTAATTATCGAGATGACAACCCTCCGCTCGATCTGCGTGATGACTACTCTCCTGCGAGGACAAGCTCGTCCGACTTTTCCGGGGCGCTTCAGGACTTTCTGGGTCGAAATCAGATTGACTCCATTGGACCCTTCCGAATGCGACTTGAGGGCACAAGTAATAACAATTGGAGACTCCTTGTTGAGGGAGAAACCAGTAGATCCAACTGGAATACCCCTAACCAAGTAGGATTGGGTTTGGCATGGCCAAGTGTACCGAGTTCACCAGATGATCTCTCAGCACATGAGACGGCAGGAGCGAGGGCCAGTATAGCTTCCGGCTCTTCGAGCGTAAGTGACCCCACGTATTCATGGATTTTGATGTATCAGTACTCACAGGACCCAGGTGTCTTTCCCCGAGGGGGACATGCATGTTCAGAGCAACTACTCGAAGAATGAATTGACTCAAATGCCTTATTTACGACTCAATAGTAAGTTTTGGAGGTTATGCAGCCCTACCCATCATGTAACAGGACTGAAAGATTGCTACAGAAAACTTAAACGACTCGCTGGCTGCCTTCGATCCAATTTGCCCGTCTACTTCCGGCTTTCTTTCTTCATCGATCCCAAACGTTCCGTCTGGGTCATCCTTCATCGGGACAGATGGAGCACACAGTTTAGCGTCTCCTTTGTTTGACCATATGGATCCAATTGTGGTGGACACACAGAGCCTGCCAACAGGCCCCTTTGCTTTTGGTCATGTGGATGATTCGCTGTGGGCTAATGACAATGCGTGTACGTCTCCTGTCTTTGATTTTGGTAGCGAGATCGAGACTTCATCTACAGCGGCTCCGTGGCGAGTGGAGGGTCTTACACATCGAAATGCGTCTTTGGACAACCGTCCTCGCAGACGAAAGAGAAATTTGAATTCTTCACATGATGCATCCGAATTGATGGTTAAAAGTCTATCGCAAAACGTACTGTGCGAAGATTTCTACAGTCTACTTGAATCTGAACTGCCCCGCTGGACGCGCGAGGGGCTCTGGCACGAGACGCCGCAGAAGCTCACGGAGCCTAACTCATCAACAACAACAACAAGGAGCACATTACCACCACCGTCATCGTACTCAAAGCTAGAGCGGGCCTACCTAGCTGTGTGCCAGCTAAACTCTCGCATGGACGATGACGCGGTCCGCACCCGCATAGCGCTCATCCAGCTGCACGTCGAGTACACAGAGATACACCAAGGGCGGCGGCACACATCGGCCAGTAATCGCATTGAATCAACCGTAGGACGTGGACACGCATCACACGCCATCGACCGCATCCTAGAGAATATTCACGAGGGGTGGAGGACGCTGGATCAGCGGCGGCGGGCCGAGCTGCGTGCCAAATTCCATGACAGGAAGAAGTATGGCAAACGTTGGTCTCAACTCGCCAACGCCTTGGGTCCGGGAATTCTATTGATTTGCTCTACGAAGCTGGCCAGTGCGGTGTAGGTATTCTTAACTTTGAAATGTCTAGCAGTGGACTTTTCTTGCTAATTCGATTTGGGTTGATTACAGAAGAAGTGCTACAGCTACGGCTAAGACGCTAGACGCTGTAATAGAGCGCGTCAAGGTCCTAGATCCGGACGCTGTGAAGATACTAGGCGTAGTTAATCCGCTGGCTGAATGTCTTTTGAAGAATGGGAATTTTAATCAGTTTGAAGTCGCCAGAAGTCTGCGCCAACTTCACTGTTACTCCCGAAGATTGATGGGAGAGCACGAATATATAGAGTCATCTAGGATTGTTCAACGCCCACATATCAGTTAAAATTTCTAGATGGAAAGGGTCACACGATAGAGTCTACCTATACAGAACTAGATCTTGAATACAAAGAACAAAATTCATATATTATAATACAATTCGGTCTAATGCATGTCATTCTTCGGAAATCCAGATATATTTCACTGTGCACCAGTAAACGTCGATACAGGCTCATGATTAATAGTTTACAAACTTACATCATATCAATACACCCGGCCTTTTAACCTGTCCGCCAACAGCTGGCACTCGTACGTTCCTTTGCATGAGGTTGGGTGTGATTATGCCATTGTAGGTCAATCACTTCTGCACAGGCTGGCAAATTGTTGGGGAGCAGGACATAATCATCTATCTATCTATCTAAACTATAGGTATTTCTATCTATGTAACGTAAAATTATAGAGAAAAGTTAGTTAGAACTAGTCCTAAACTAAGGTATACGATAGTATACAGTAGTTATATATACTACGTACTGTGACCGTTGGGTTGGGTTCGGGTGAACTTTTGGAACCCTACCCGTCGGGCCCCATTGATAGGGTATGTCATTTGAGTGACCCTACCTCGTGGGTAGGATGGGAACAAACCCTGATCTAACCGCATAAGACAGCAGCATAGTCATCAGGAACTGATCAGTTAGTATAACAATAACAAAAGCGATTCAAATTTCGTAGTTTCGACACCTTTTTAAAGCTTCAAATTAGAACTATTAATTGAACTAAGTTATAGAAAATTTTATCGAGGGCGCATTGCGGTTACTTCAATTGAAAATTTGAGGATTCTGATGTTCATGAAATAGAAGGTGCGGAACCTTAGTTTCAGTCTTCAGTCTGTCCTTCGAAACCTTAAATTACTAGCTTTCGAACCTCGTCATTTCTATGAACATCAGAATTTTCAATTAATCAATTGAAGTAACCGCAATGCGTCATCAATAGAATTTTTTAAAATTTAAATAAAATTATAGATCTAATCTTAGACTTCAAAATAATGTCAGAATTATAAAATCTGAATCGCTTTTGACTAGGAAATTAATTATGATACTACATTATGGTGCTCGACAGGAAATTTCCTTATCTTATCTACTAGGGACCTCGGACCCGTTGGGTCCCGGGCTCGAGTCACCGCCTAAACCCTACCCTACTCGCTGGGTTGACCCCCAGTCCTAAACCCCACCCGTGTTCGTGGGTGGGGTAGGGCCGGGTTTCTGGGGTTTCACCCTACCCAACGGTCGCACTACTAGTAGTTATATACCGTAAGTTACCGATATTCCGTATACCAACTTGCCTCAGTACCTCAGACGGCCGATGGCTACGCCATCACTAAGCCCCTTCGGGTTAGTGCCCTTCACTAAGTCCCTTCGGGTTAACGCGGCTGACTACGCAGCTGAAGGGCGGCACGTCTGAGCCCAAAATCTTTTATTACAGTCAGGTTCGCGTTATTTATCATATTATTCATTAACTTTCAGCATTTTGACTGAATTCGAACGTAATTTATTGTTTTTTAAATAATCTATGTATTTAATGTAAACACACGTATTTCGCCTTACAATGAGCTTTCAGCTTTCTATCTACACAGTAAGCTTTCAGCTTTCTACACAGTGAGCTTTCTACATACATCATTTTACATGCTAATCAGTTCAATAGTAACTATTCTACGCGATCGTGGCTGTTAAGACCATGCCTAGAGCGAGTCATAGAGGTACGTGTACATCAAGATGATATACGGGTAAACGAGGATTCAAAGCTAAAGAGCGAGGTCTACGAAGGTGCGAAGGCTATATGTACAGAGGGAAGGGGAGCGCTAAGCCCGATAGGACCTTAGGCTCGCTCAAGAGCGCGCCTTTCAGTAGAAGGCTGAGCACGCTCGTAACAGTGGCCATACAGCAAATTCACCTACCAGATGATCGTGACCTTACAGCAAATTCACCTACTAGGTGATCGTGACCCTACAGCAAGCTCACCTATTTAGATGATTATACACAAGCTCATTTATTCAGGTGGTCATACAGTCAAATCGAAAGTTCACGTCAATTTTTGCATACAACCTCTTTCGGCTTAGCGTCACGCATTAATCGTCAAAAAGGTCGTTTGAACCAAGTTCACATCGTTTCAACGCACTGCATGTCTTGAAAAGATCAATCGATCGTGTGATCAAAGGATACGAAGCGACGAAGTCAAAAAACAGAAGCTAGCATATGTTCGTTGATGCTGTATTACTGTCGAAATATTCGAAAATAATCGACTCGATCATCAAATCGAACGTTTTGATTTTCTTTTTGACGTCGTATGATCTTTTACATGAGCGCATTCAACAGAGCATATGTAAAAGTAACGACGAGTCGTGTAACATAGTCAAAAATATATGTTGTTGTTGTTGATATTTAGACGTGAACCGCGATGTGAATGTAAAAAAAAGTTATTGTCACTTTTTGTAAGGACTGTCACCAAAATAACGCATATCTGGCAATATTACAGGATTTTGGGCTCAGACGTGCCGCCCTTCAGCTGCGTAGTCAGCCGCGCTAACCCGAAGGGGCTTAGTGATGGCGTAGCCATCGGCCGTCTGAGGTACTGAGGCAAATACCAACGTTGATATAGTGTATCCAACATGCATCGTATAAGAGATGCCATGCCCCCACGGCAGGACTGGCACTCCGCAACGAGATTTGCATTTCACTTCTCAATAATTTTGTCAAGATGTCTTTCAGGTCAAGCATGAGCACTGCTGAAATTCTCATCTCGATGCTCTGGGGTGTAAGTAGGATTAGATTTTTCATCCCCTTTGATCAGTTGGAGCAGGTAACTAAGCTCCTTCTTCAGCTTGCGATATATAGCATCTTCAATATCATCTACAATATCTATTTACACCCTCTATGCCGCTTCCCGGGTCCAAAATTCTGGCAGTGCAATTACTTCTTTCGGTTCAAGGCCGGTGTTCAGGGAACGCTCGAAGAGTCCATCAAGGAATTCCATGAGCGGTACGGCCCCGTCGTGCGCTACTCGCCGAGCGAGCTTTCGTTCACGTCGCCCGCAGCCTGGAAAGACATCTACGGGTTTCACGAGCACGCGCTCCCGAAGGACCCGTCCTTCTACGGACTTATACACCTCTCACGCGACCGCAGCCACAGTATATTCACCGCCGACAAAGAGCAGCACCCCCGTGTGCGGAAATCACTCTCCTCTGCATTCTCAGAGAGGGCTCTCCGCGACCAGGAGCCGTTCGTCAAAATGTACGTGGACTTGCTAATCCAGCGGCTGGGTGAGCTGGCTGCGGGCCCTACCCCGAAGGTGGATCTCGTAGAATGGTATAACTTCACGACATTTGACATCATCGGCGACCTCGCCATCGCTCAGTCCTTCGACTGTCTCCGGGGTAGCAAGTACCATGAGTGGGTACACGGATTCTGGAACACCATCAAACTTGGCGCGTTCGTGCGCGCCATGGCCCTGTCGACACACTCGGCCTTTCCGCAGCTGCTGCGGGCTCTCGCGCCGAGAAGCCTCAAGGACGCACGTCGGCGCCACCTGGAGTTCGTTGGGAGCAGGACCGAGCAGAGGCTTTCCGAGGGCATCCGACGTGAGAAGCCCGACTTCATCTCGTATGTGCTGAAAAGCAACCTGGAGCAGGCGCAGAAGGTGGGCGGAGTTACGTTGAGCGATGGCGAGATCGAGGCCAACATCAACTTCCTCCTGCTGGCCGGGACCGAAACCACGGCGACGGCCCTCTCGGGTACCACGTACTATCTGCTGAAGAACCGCGAGGCCCTACGCCGGGCGACCGAGGAGGTGCGCAATGCTTTCAAGCGCGAAGAGGACATCACGTTTGTGACAGCGGCCGATCGACTCCCTTATGTGCAAGCCTGTCTAGCAGAAGGCCTACGCATTTATCCTCCAGGTCCCATTGGGGCCCCGCGCAGGACGCCCAAGGGCACCATTACCATGATCGCAGGTCACGCTGTCCCAGGCGATGTGACCGTGGGCGTGCATGCCTGGTCAGCGTCGCATAGCCCCGAGAACTTTCATCAGGCGTCCGAGTTCATCCCCGAAAGGTGGCTGCTGTCACCGGAGGGCTCTTCATCATCATCATCATCATCATCCCCGTTCCGTGCCGACCGCCATGCCGCGTCACAGCCTTTCAGTTACGGCCCGCGCAATTGTCTCGGCAAGCCATTTGCGTACAACGAAATGCGTATGATCTTGGCCAGGGTCCTGTGGAACTTTGATCTGAGGTTGTCGCCCGAAAGTGACGGCTGGGAGAAGCAGAAGGTGTACACTTTGTGGGACAAGGGCCAGTTGATGGTGAGACTGAATGCCCGCCAGCCCATCTCGGCAGAGGACTAAGCCGTGGAATTGACTCTGGTGACTCTAATGGTGTCCATAAAGATAGACTGAGTGATCTCGCCCGCTCACGAAAATGAGTTAGAAATTCATTGGTGAGGCAAATTAAAATTTTCAATAAATGTTTAAAGTACATACAGACATAAAGAGTTCCGTGTGCATACTAAATGCCAAATAAGCATTCGCGTTCTTATGGCGAAGAAGGATCTTGGGAGCCATCTTTAGTGTTCTGCCAGCCATCCATCGTCACCGGTCCGAACTAGGCTTGTTCCTTCTTTCTCCTCACTAGGATCCTCGTCTTCGGGTGCGGCATATTAGTGGTCTGAAATAGGAACGTCTTGGGCTTATCCTCGCCGTCCCTGAACTTCAGATCGTAGCGCAGTAGCACAGACGCCACAACCAGCTTGATGATATGGCCCGCAAACCACCTGCCGGGACAGGCATGTCTCCCAAGCCCAAACTGTACTTGCGTCTTGCTGGTCGCGACAAATTGGTGCCGGACTTTGTCCCCTACCCTCCGACTCTCGTCCGCCTGTTGCCGCAGTTTGTAGAACCGCAGACCATCGAACCTTCCTGGATCCGGGTAGAAGTTAGGGTCAAACGAGATGGCATCTGAAGGTGCCAGCACCAGCGTGCCCTGTGGTAGGGCGGTGCCGTCGGACAATTTGACTGGCTTCGTGGCTCGACGTTGGAAAGTTGCTGTTTCCCAAGCCCCCTTTAGTCTTCTTATCCCAGCAGAAATACATCTACAATAGAAAGGTTACTTGAGAACGGAACGCTGGGCAAACTTACCAGTCAACGGAGGCTCGAATCTCAGTGACTCCCTCATGAAGCTGTCAAGCTTCTCTAGCCGGCTCATACTCTCCAATGTCCACTCGCCACCGCATTCTGCCAGAACAGTTTGGATTTCTTCTTCAAGAATCGGCACATACTCGGCGTATTTTATCAAGTTAAGAACGACGTTGATTATCAGCTTACTCGTAGACTGCACTGATACGGCTGTGATAGCTAGCTGGGCGGCGCCTTGGTAAGCATAATCTTTCTTGTCCTCCTCAGGAATCAGGTCATGTATCCATTGTATTGTGTCGTTGGGTTTGACGTATCCTGGTACAGTCTTCACATCCTGCTCGCGTTGTTGCAGGATCGGCTGAACCAGGGCCCGAGCACGGTCGTTATGTTGGTATACCCGACGAAGGTCGGATATCAGAACGGCAGCAAGTGGACGAAGGAAAGAGGGTACCGCGCGTAGTTTGAGTGCCGTTACGAAGAGATCTCTGGTATACTTGTGCGTCTGGTAAGCTCCTATCGAACATTGCCTTCAGATACGGTACCTACCTTGCAACTGATGTCGATCCATTCCTCGTTACGGTAGAGTTCTGTACCAACGAAGGCTCTCGCGCTAACGCTGCAGATAAGTCGAAGTATCTGTGTGGAGATGTCGACCTCGGACCAGTCTTTGTCTCTGTTAGCCCGGCTCAAACCGGCATGAGGGAGCGGCTCACTTACCTGTAGAAGTAGGAAGGTCGATTGACAGCGCAATGTCAACCTCTTCTCTCATAGCCGGGAAGATTTTCGCTAAAGCGCAGGTTCAGCATAAGATGTACGCGTGTTGTGTTGCATGCTAGGGTAGAAGTATACCCATGTTCTTATTCAAGTCACGAAGAATAACATGATTGACGTAATCCAGCTTCCAAGGGGGGAATGGTTTGAAAGTATACTGGGGTAACATGAACTGTCCTAGAGTGTCAGCATTAGTCGGAAAAAAAGGGGGCGCCAAGCAGAAAAGGGGTTCCAGTAGTAATTTACTCACTTCTCGTAAGGATGAAGGGAGTGTATGGTCCGGGAGCATCTTCAGCTCGTCAACGTATGCTGGCGGTAGAACAACTTGGTAGCCTTCCGAGGTCCAGACCCGCCAAGGCCTATCATAGAACTGGGAGTGATTATGCTGTCAGATAGAGGCTTTTACCTGAAAGGGGACTAGGCTGTTTTGATTGAATTAACCTTGAAGTATCCCTCTCGCAGCAGCTTCAACGAATCCCACATCCAACGCTTCTTGGCCGTACCAGCAGCACCAGTGTCCCATTGGTACTGTTGGATGTTGGTTTTGATAGAATTCCGTCTGTATAATCGCGCGAGAATGCCGATACACATAAGCAAGGCGACTAAACCTGCCACTGTTGCAGTGGAGTCTGTGGGGATTGATAGGATCCTATCGAAGAGGGTCTTCCCGGCCCAGGCAGGCATTTCTGGCATCTTCATCGCGTTGTACTGTTGAGATCACAAAAGAGCATCCCCAAAAAAATAAAAGACAACGGCGACGAAAATTGCGAAAGTAAACAACTTCTTATACATGGCGCCTTCTTCCCCGCCTCCTTTCCCAGCTTTTTCTCATGACAGTGCTATCCCTCCTCCCCCCCTAAACGAAAGGCAGACGCACTTGTCATGACTGCATGCTGTAACGTAGGAGAAAAAAGTGGGCGATTTTTGGCCTGTGCGCGAACACCTAAATCGTATTTATAAGCTGCCTTGAGCAATACAACTCGTGTTATGGCATGTTGCAGGGGTTTCGTGGAATTCAATCCACCAAATGCTGCAAGACTCTCACTGCCGTCTCACTGCATATACTATGGTAGGACCCCTAATCTTTGTTGGAACGGTGGAGCATGACAGGGACGGAAGCAGGGGAGGTAGTTGGTAAGTATCCCAGTCCCGCCCCCTTCTTGAGACGTCAAACGGGACTGTTAGATAAGTCAGGAAGGATGCGGACTTCACCCCACGGATAAGACAGGATAACGCGAGAGAACGACTAGAAGACTCTCCCTTGAACTGCGGCTAAGATCTAATATTTTGATCGATTGTTTGTTTATATACCTTTTTTAGTAGTTACTTGAAATTTGAACCCGGAAATAATTTGATTAAAATGCTTTTGCATTACCTTATATATACATATGTTATCGTGTTTTAATTAGTAAGTATTGGGAAATTCAAAATCGAAAAAAGATGACTGTGTCAGATGTTTGAGATTTGGTGTGGTAGGTCCTGGTCGCAGAGAAGAGGAAAGCATAATCACTTGTCCAAATCCTAGACTTGGGCAGCTATATAATAATGCTCCAGAGTCCTATGTGAGCATCAAAAATCGTTCTATCAGTTTTGTTCATGATGAACGGCTTCACCAATGGCGTAAGCCATCGTTATAGAGACGAGGACAGTCAAGAGACTGCTACGGACCAAACCAATGGATATACCAAAAGCCATAGCAATGACCCTGTTCCTGAGCCAGTGCCTGTGGCAATCTGTGGCATGGCTATGCGACTGCCAGGAGGAATACGCGATGATGAAGCTCTCTACGAGTTCTTGGTGAACAAGGGAGACGCTCGTTCCGTCACGCCTCCGGATCGCTACAACGTAGAAGCATACTACAATCCAGATGGAAAACCTGGCACCGTCATAACCAAACACGGCTATTTCCTCAATGATGTCGATTTCTCACAGTTTGATCACTCTATGTTCACCGTCGCGGCTGCTGAAGCAGAGCTCATGGACCCGAATCAGAGACTAATCCTTGAGGTCGTCCGTGAGGCCTTGGAACGGGCTGGCGAGAACTGGCGCGGCAAGCCGATTGGGACCTATGTGGGTATGTTCACCGAGGATTGGCAGGAACTACACCACAAAGACAGTAACTTCTTTCACCCATACCTCATGATGGGCACGCTAGACTTCGCTCTAGCGAATCGAATTTCATACGAATATGACCTCCGAGGACCTAGGTAGGACTTCTAGCTCTCTAACGTGCAGTTGATACGATGAATTGACACAGGCTATTACAGTGTCATGTATAAGACAGCTTGCTCGTCGGCTGGAGTCGGTCTTCACGAGGCGTTAGAGGCTATCCGCCAAGGAACCATCTCGTCGGCTGTCGTGGCCGGTACTAATCTGATTTTGGCCCCCGGGCTGACGGTCTCGATGAGTTTGCTCATGGCTCTTTCGCCCGAAGGGTCATCAAAATCCTTCGATGCCCGCGCAGATGGATATGCCCGGGGTGAGGCGGTTACTGCGCTGTACATCAAACGGTTGGACGAAGCCATCCGTGATGGTAATCCCATCAGGGCTGTCATCCGTTCCTCGGCTTCTAATGCGGACGGAAGGTCACAGGGTGGAATGGCCAACCCGAACCCAGATGCTCACGAAGCCGCTATTAGGAAGGCTTATGCTTCTGCTGGTCTTGACATCTCGCAGACTGCCATGGTGGAAGCTCATGGCACCGGCACACCGGTCGGAGATCCGATCGAGGTGGAGGCCATTGCACGCTGCTTCGGAAAAGATGGAGCATATCTGGGAGCGGTAAATTGCAACAAAACCTACACCGGCAAATGTTTCCTAATAACATTCAGGTCAAACCCAACCTGGGACATAGTGAAGGGGCGGCAGCTCTTACGAGTATTATGAAAGCAGTGCTTTCTCTTGAACACCGAACCATCATCCCTAATATCAAGTTCAACAACCCGAACCCAATAAGTATGTGATACCCTGGATATTTTCTGTACCTTCGCTCACGATTGTAGTTCCATGGAAGAAAATCAAATTGGTAGTTCCAGTGGAAGCAAGTCCTTGGCCCAAAGGACGAGCTGAACGTATGAGTGTCGGCTCATATGGAATAGGGGGTTCTAATGTCCATGTGAGTCTTGAATTATTCTACCAAACGCCCACAAATTTAAACGCGTCATATAGTTCATCATCGACTCTGCTGCCTCATTCAACTTGGGGGTATCCAAAACTATCCCGCCAGCCATACAAGAACCGAAGCAAAAGCCGACACTCTTGTTATTCTCAGCGGGACGACCAGAAGCTCTCAATGCTATGGTCCAGAGACACGCACAGTATCTCTTAAAATATCCAGAGAGGTTAAGCGACGCTGCCTACACTTTGGCAGAGAGGCGGGAGCATCTAAAATATAGAGCTTTCTTTGTTACGGAAGGCATAGAACCGTTGGCTGAGCCTGTTGCTGTTACATGCCAAGATGCCGAGCAAGCTGCTTTCGTCTTTACAGGACAAGGTGCCCAATGGTAACCTCCCTCCTGAGTAACAGTGAATTATACTGACAAGATTAAGGGTACAAATGGGGCGACAATTAATGGTCGACTATCCCTCATTCTTGACAAACATACAATCCATGGACAAGGTCCTTCAGGGCCTGAATAAGGATGCTCCATCCTGGTCAATCGAAGGTTAGTCAGAAAACGTTCAGCTGGATGATGTGATATGGCTGATATTGAGGGACTAGAGATACTTTTCTCATCCAATGATAAAGTGAAACTGTCTCGGGCAGAATTGTCGCAGCCACTATGCACGGCTCTTCAAATTGCAGTTGTCGATCTACTAGCTTCTTGGGGTGTAACTCCCTCTGCTGTAGTTGGGCACTCGAGCGGTGAGATTGCTGCAGCCTATGCTGCTGGCGCTTTATCAAAAGAGGGCGCTTTGATTGCTGCGTACTACCGTGGATTCGTTTGCAAGAAACCTACGAAGGCGGGAGGCATGGCAGCCATTGGGCTCGGAAAGGCTGAGGTCCTGCCATTCTTAGTCCCTGATATGGGAATTGCCTGTGAAAATAGCGGTTCTAGCGTTACCTTATCGGGCGACTCAGAAGCCCTGGAGCAGGTCATGGGTGCTATCAAGAACCAGCACGACCAAGCATTTATGCGGAAACTTCAAATTGAAATGGCCTATCATTCGGGTAAGACGACCTTGTGTCATAATGACCTGACCACCTTTCATCTCCTATCAGATGAGTATGCTAACCGGTGTATTAGACCACATGAAAATCGTAGGCAATAAGTATCGAGAACTCATATCCAAGCATGCCGCCCCACGTTCACCCAAGATTCCGTTTTACTCCAGCGTATACGGCGGCAAAGTCCTGTTAGAGTCATCCGAGTTTGGACCCCTTTACTGGCAAGAGAATCTCGAGAACCCTGTCTTGTTCCATACTGCTGTCAAAGCCCTATTACAGGAGTCGCCTCGTATGGTTCATGTAGAAGTTGGACCGCACTATGCGCTACTCGGACCCCTGCGCCAAATCTATCAGGAGATGGCTATCTCCGTGCAGCACATACCGACTCTATCCCGAGGCGAGAACGATACACGGGCGCTCTTGTCCACGGTAGGTCAGCTCTATACAGCAGGGGTGTCTGTCATGCTTCCTTCAGAGCCTAGTCGGGTTTCTCGTGTGTTGACGGATCTTCCTCTGTACCCATGGCACTACGAGCGAGCATACTGGGCAGAGACGCGTGTAATGCAGAATTGGAGATTCCGCAAGCATGCACCGCACGATCTTCTGGGCTCTCGGGCTCTCGAATCGACCGAACTCAATCCAACCTGGCGCAACGAGATCCGCGTCGCCGATGTCCCCTGGCTGAAGGACCACTGTGTGGGTAACGACATAGTCTTTCCCGCTGCCGGCTACATCTCCATGGCTGGCGAGGCGGCTTGCCAACTTGGTGATCTGACCAACTCCCATGACTACACGGTCAAAGAGGTAGAGCTACGCCAAGCCTTGGTCCTTCAGACGGAGGGTTCCAAGGAGATGGTCACGACGCTCCGGCCACAAAGGCTGACGGTGACCCTCGACAGCGAGTGGTACGAGTTTGACATAGTCTCCTATGACGGGTCATCATGGAATAAGCACTGTTCCGGTCTCGTGCGCCGCGGACGTGCGTCAAATCCGCCACTGCACTGGAAGAGAATTCCGCAGCCTCTGCCGAGAAAAGTGTCGACCAGCCGTTGGTACACGACCTTGAGTCGCGTCGGATTAAACTATGGCCCGCGCTTCACGGGCCTGAAGAACATCACTGCCGGAGTGACAGAGAGAAGCGCAGTGCTGGATATCACAGATTACCCAGGTGATGAGCCCGAGTCATCCTATCCTCTCCACCCAACCACGCTGGATATCATGCTTCAATCGTGGACCGTGGCTGCTTTCCGGGGCGTCTATGGTTCCTTCAATAAATCGTTTCTGCCGACTTTCATCAAAGAGCTGTATGTCGGTGTTGGGTCGGGACAGAACATCCACGTCAAGACAATGACTACTGCACATAATGCCGCGGCGGGCCGGGATCACGCGGAAGGCCAGTCATACGGGGTCGGAGAAGATGGAGAGAATGTGTTCATGCTAAAGGGCTTCCGGGGAACTCCGCTCCCGTCCGAAGAGGATGACCCGGAGCTCACTGCTCTGCAAATGCAATGGAAGCCGGATTTCTCCTTCCTCGATCCAGCCAGGCTCACTCGGCCTACGTACGACTTCCGGGAGCAAATAGCCCTGGCGGAGAAGCTGTATGTACTATGCACTTTGGAGGTGTATCAGAGCCTCCAGGGCGTCAAATCCACCCAGCCTCATTTCGAGAAATACCGAGAATGGATGAAATCCCAGATCCCCCGCTTCGGGCTACCTGGTTATCCACTTGTCGATACGGTAGAGCTCGTGCACATGACGTCCGAGGATCGCCGAAGACAAATTCCCGAAGTGCTCGAGCAGTGCAAGGCGGCTGGTGTCGGCGCTATGGCGGAATCCGTATGGCGAACGTACGACCAGGTGGTCAATGTGTTCGAAGGGAAGACCGATTTCCTGGACCTTCTGATCCATGATGGTACGCTCGCAGGCATATATGATTGGATGAACAACATCTGGGACTTCAGTGAGTTCTTCCAGCTGCTCGGGCACACGCAACCTCAGATGCGGATCCTCGAGATCGGCGCGGGTACGGGAGGCCTCACGGCCAAGATCATCAAACAGCTTCAATCCGAGTTCGGCGAGCGACTCTACTTCCAGTACACTTTCACCGATGTTTCTTCGGGTTTCTTTGTGGCTGCTCAAGAGCGTTTCAAAGAATACGATGGAATCGAATACAAGGTCCTTGATATCTCAAAGGATCCAGTCGCTCAAGGGTTTAATCCGGGTGAATACGATCTTATCATTGCCTCGAATGTAAGTGTCCCTGATTTATGACCTGGAGCGAATAACTCACGAATGCTTTTGCGCTAGGTTCTCCACGCAACACCTATCTTGCACGAGACTTTATGTAACGTCCGAACGCTCTTGCATGACCAGGGTCAACTGTTCCTACAAGAGCTCTCTCCAAGTACGTCCATCCCAAATATTTCTTGTGCAGATCGGACACTGATATTTGTGTGTAGTAACAAGTAGTATGGTCTATATAATGGGCCTTTTCGTTGGCTGGTGGTTGGGAGAAGCAGACGGCCGCGCGGAAGCCCCTTATTTACCGCCAGAAGAGTGGGACAAGAAACTGCGCGCAGCCGGCTTCAATGGCTGCGAGGCGGTGACTTTTGATAACGAGAGGCCATACAATGTCAATGCGAATATTGTTTCGAGACCTGCAGTGGACCTCGAGTACCCGAAAGACATCACCCTGCTCTCGGGACCATCCCGAATCCACCCTCTGGCCATGCAGGTAGAGATACTGCTGCAAGAAAAAGGATATGGCAGCCAGCATTGTCAATGGGGCAGTGGAGAAGCCCCTGTTTCCGATCAAGACCTCATCTCGTTCGTCGATCTCGACCAGCCACTACTCACCAACCCCGGAGAAGAGGATTGGAACGGCTTCATCAAAACCATTGAGGCACTGCAACAAGCGGCGGTACTGTGGCTCACCAACCCGGCCCAAGTCAATTCTAAAGACCCCCACGCAGCACTCGTCCTGGGAATGGCAAGAACCATCCGATCAGAACTCGCCATGCCCCTGGGGACCATGGAGCTGGAGGACTGGAACCTGCCCGGGGCGGCCAAGGCCGTCGTGGACGTGATCAGGAAGGTCGAGCAGGGCAAAGAAGACATGACCAGCACCCTGGATCCGGACCTCGAGTACGCCTGGGTGAATGGGGCAGTGCACATTGGGCGCTTCCACTGGTACACGGTGCCCAAGGCCTTGCGGAATAGCGTGCTATCGCCACCGGACACCAAGGCACTCATGATCCATAAACGCGGACTGCTACAGACCCTGCATTGGTCCGGTCGGCCTCTTCCGGCCCTCGCTTCCGACGAAGTACAAGTCGATGTCAAGGCTGTCGGGCTCAACTTCACCGACGTGCTCATCGCCATGGGTTTGGTGCATGGTGTTGACGCTCTTGGGAACGGTTTTGACACCTTCGGCCTGGAGGGTGCCGGATACGTCAGCAAGATTGGAGCCAACATCACTCACGTCAAAGTTGGCGATCGTGTTATGATCCTTGGGACCAGCTCTACGGGCCTCGCCACCCAGGTGCAGCGCCCGGGTCGATTCACGCTCCGCATTCCTGACAACCTGAGCTTCGAGGACGCTGCCACGATGCCGTCGGTTTATATCACGGTGCTGCTGGGCCTTGTCGATAAGGCGCAGCTGGAGAAAGGCCAGTCGCTCTTGATCCACGCGGCGGCGGGCGGCATCGGGATTGCGGCTATCCAGGTTGCGCGATGGATTGGGGCAGACATCTACTGCACCGTGGGATCCGAAGAGAAGGCCAAGTTCCTCGTGGACGAACTCGGGATCCCGCGCGACCGCATCTTCCACTCGCGAGACACCAGCTTCTACGACGACCTCATGGCTGTCACCAACGGCGTTGGTGTCGACTGCGTGCTGAACTCGGTCTCGGGAGAACTGCTGCATACCACCTGGGACTGCGTCGCCTCAAACGGATGTATGGTGGAGATCGGCAAACGTGACATGATCGGCCGCGCCCAGCTTGCCCTTGACAAGTTTGAGGACAATAGGACCTTCTTCGGAATCGACGTCTCGCGACACATTGCGCTCAAGAGGGCCACAGGCGGCCGACTAATGGAACTGATGCTCGATCTGTACGTCCAGGGGCACCTCAAACCCGTACATCCGATGACCGTCTTCGATGCCACAGAGGTTGAAGATGCCTTCAGGTACATGCAGCAGGGCACACACGTCGGAAAGATTGTGGTCAGGTTCCCGCAGCGTGAAGAAACCCTCTCCTGGACCCCGGCCACTCCCAAGCCAAGCTTCTGTGGCGATAGATCTTATCTGCTCGTCGGCGGCATGGGAGGCCTTGGGCGAGCCATTGCCATGTGGATGGCCACTTACGGGGCTAAGCATATCATCTTCCTATCCCGATCTGCTGGCAAGGGAGACGATGACCCTGCCTTCATCGAAGAATTGAAATTGATGGGGTGCAAGGTGCAGGCGTATTCCGGGGACGTGTCAGATGAGAATTTGGTTAATCGAATAGTAGCAACAGCACCTATGCCGATTGCTGGCGTAATGCAGATGGCCATGATCCTCCGCGATATCGGCGTTCTCGATATGGACCTTGAGACTTACCAAGCAGTTACCCGGCCGAGGGTGCAAGGCACGTGGAATCTGCACAACGCATTGGTAGACCAGCCCCTGGACTTCTTCGTGCTATTCTCGTCGGTCTGCGGTATGGTCGGTTATTACGGCCAGGCCAACTATGCCGCATCGAACACATTTCTTGACGCCTTCGTGCAATACCGCCATGATCGCGGTCTCGCGGCCTCTGTCATAGATATAGGAGCCGTGGATGATGTGGGATACATCAGCCGCACGCCGGCCGCCAAGGAGACGATGCTGGCCATGTCGGGCCGCCTCATTTCGGAACGGGACTTCCTCGAGGTGTTACAGCTCGCCATCGCCCGGTCGACCGTGCCGCCTGTCATGGAGAAGAAACTAGTAGGTACGAGGGGCATCCATTTCCAGAACCCAAGCCAGATCACTCAGGCCCTGGAGTGTCGGCTGCCCATTATGGATCCGCAAAACAACATTATCTGGAAACGTGACCCCCGGATGGCCTTATACCGTAACATTGAGACGGTGGCGACCGAGGGCGCATCGGCAACAGGTGGCATGAAAACGTTCCTGGCGGCAATGGCTGAGAACCCAAGCCAACTAGAGCAGCCTGATGCGGCCGAGTTCCTGGCCGGTCAGATTCGGGATCGTGTGGCGACGTACCTGATGCGCAGGGACGACGAGGAGCCATTGGATCTGGGCCTTACGCTGTCTGCTGCGGGAGTAGACTCGTTGGTAGCTATCGAATTGAGGAACTGGTGGAAACAAAACCTGGGGGCTGATGTGTCGGTATTAGAGCTTATGGACGGGGGTAGCATGCAGCGATTAGGAGCATTGGCGGCCAAGCGACTTCAAGTGAGATTAGATAAGTAAGGAGGTGTTATAGATAGTGTCACGATGTAATCCTATCAACAGTGGTAGTATCATCATCGGCCTTGGGTCAACCACCATACGATATGCTAACCCCCTTCGGGAACTACTACGCAATAAACGAAGAAGAAATACGTTGATTCCAACCTCTTAGCAGTTGAAGTAACACCGGCATAAGTAAAATTCTTTCTTGTATTCGACCAGAGAAACATTTTATTGATTTTAATGTTGACTGATTCGTGTGATCTCTGAGGAGGCTTAGCACATTACCTGGAGTTGCAAAATAAGGTAGATGTCAGTAGATCCACATCATCGGCAAAATCTGAAGTGTCCCGCAAAAAGCCAAGTCGGCCCAGGGCTCCCAGGGCTCCCAGCTCCCAGATCGGCCCGGGGAGCCCGGGGTCGGGGTCAGGATTTTGCCGATATTATGATACTGTAGCAAACATAATGTCACTGCTATCTTCAACTCTATCCTCTATTCTTCCTCCTGCGTAGCCTGACCTAGGAGAGTTACTCAAGCAGCTATGTCTCGGTTTGCGCCGTTCACTCGCATCGACCTCCCGTACCGTATCATTAATGGAGTTTTCCTCGAGGCCACTATTCTGATCCCTGTGAGCATTTCTACTTCGCCCAGAACCCATGATAAGAAACACCCAGTGATGGTCCGCTGGCATGGCGGCGGCTTCGTTGTAGGGCATAGAATGTACGAGCCGTGGTTCGCACAGTGGCTGCTGGACTTGGCCCTCGATCACGAAGCCATCATCATCACTCCAGACTACAGACTACTACCTGAATCCAACGGAAGCGACATACTCAGCGATGTAGCACACTTCTGGAGATGGATACAGAAGGATCTGCCGCAGTACATGGAGCAAAAGAGCCTACCGCGGCCGGATGTTAGCAACGTTTTATGCTGCGGCGAGAGCTCCGGTGGCTTCATCTCTGTCTACTGCGCGTTGCATTTGGACCCTATGCTGCAGCAGGATGATCTACTGGGCTCGAGCAGCGTTGAAAATGTGAAAGAACAAGTGAGGATCAGGGCCGTTATTTCGATCTCTGCTCCGTTGGATGCTACGGCTCCGGAATACAAAGTGCCCCGGCCGCGGGTCTTCATGGGTAGGAGCCCTCCACCACCACGGCAGGCTTTGGCAAAGATCCGTGCCTACATCAAGGGTATCCCTCAAGGAAGCATCCGAACAGGGTGCGAGCCCACCTCCGATATGTGGGAGCTCTTATTGTGCATCGCACAGCAAGCCCTTTTGCCTCGATTGTTCGGCATGGGCGCCAGGGAAGAAGGCAGACCGACACTCGAGAGCATTATGGAAACGCTGGACAGAAGGGATAAGAAAATGGTCCCTGTGTGGATTGTGCATGGAACAAATGACACCATGGTATGATTAGGCCTCCTGTATTTTCCTTATGGGGGGATCAAGCGTTCTAAAATGACGAGGTATTCTAGTGCCCATCCGTTTGTTCCTCTGGCTTTGCCCGTCGCCTCCAGGAGGTTCAACCCGAAGTACCGATGCACTTAAGTCTTTACTCAGGCGAGCATCTCTTCGACGTGGATACAAGTAAAGACGCGGATTGGGTTCGAGAAGGCGCGCAATTCCTCCAGGAATATTGGCCACACTAGCTTTGCAAAGATTGAGAGAAGATTGTGGTCGTTGAGAAGTGATAATTGAGAAAGAGAGATATACAGATTTTCGGACGAAAAAGGATGTGATCCTATCCGCTGATTCACTGTCGAATATAGCATCGTCGTTATACTCAGGGCTATCGCTAGCGTTGCTATTATTGTCAAATTCGAGGCTATAATCAACGCAGCAACCTTTGTCGTAATTCTTATCTCGTTATCCTCTTCTGCCGCCCTACGAGGGTCTTCGCTAGCTTTGCCTTTGAAGAAGTGGATGAACTCTGCTAGATGTCTCACTCTCCCGGCCAGCCAGGCTGTCGGCCTTAGGTTCTTCAAAACTCTGGACGTTGAAGATGTCTTGCTCGTGGTCTTTCAGTCGGACTCGGGATTCGCAGCGCTCATCTGACCGTCATCCCATTTGGATCACTTCATTGCACCACTCTTAGGAGCAGATCCTTCGTCTCGTTTTCCTTTCTGCCCAGAAGACGAAATTGAGGTGCTGCTTGTGGTGATTCCTAGACCGGTCAAGCGGCCCACGCTGCTTCTTGATCTTCCCCGGAGACTACTCCTTGTTCTCAAGTTTGTTCGGCTGGACTCTGTACTATTATCAACCCAAGAAGCTTTATTGGAGATTTTCCGCGGTGGCTCAAATTTCATGCCTTTCCGCAAACTTGCAATGGCATCCATACTGCCATCGATAGCTATCGGTTTATGATGGAACCATTCAGCGATGCCTTTAATTTCTTTCTCTTAAGCCAACTTAATAACCTACCCTCCCCTTGCCTCTTATCAGACGGCCAAGCAAACTTGACCACATACTCCCACTCCGTTGAATCATGCGTCCTTCACTAATAGCATGTTATTCCCCTATACACTATCGCTTTGTCGAGGCGATTGGCTTGTTCTCCAAAGATATCCTCATATCTCTTGCGAAGATGTGCTTGCCGTTTCCATCGCGCCTGATAAATAATTTCCCAAGCCTTTTGTAGCAATAAATAAACGCTGATGCTCAGTCCTCGCTTCGCTGTGTATCTGCCTGTTCCTCTTTCCCCAGACGGTCTCCCGCCTACTGAATGCATTTATGATCCCGTCGCACATAACGTCGTACTACCAGTTGGGGGACGTCATCTTCCTTCCATGCTCCATTTGATAGATGAATCGCGTTATACCAATCACATGGTGTCGTTTTAAGCCCACATAATTCTAGATGTCCGTCGTATCCTGGTACGGTCTTAGCTTCTCAGCGAGTAACCTGTCCTCTTCGTTGTCAGCAGCCCTAATGAACATATTTGTGAGTTAACCGGAGAACGATTCTGCGGCGGTGGCACACACAACAGTAGAGCAATTGGTAGGAATCTCACCTGCCGCGGCGTAAGTCGATCACACATAATTTGTGAGCGGGGTATAGCAGACGCATTTGTCCTTGTTAGGATCATGAGTCATACAATACAGCGGATATGGGCATAACAGATGGGTACGATGGGCCTCTTTTGTAAGGGAGCTGAACAAGCTACCATCTATATTAAGATCAAACACCCACAACACTGCTAGTCCTTGCGACAAACTCTGTCCTTGTAATGCACGTCGGTTTGCGAGTCACCACGGCCATGGTATTGACTGGTAGACAGGTAAAGGGGGGTGGGTGAAATCGTCTTGTTGTCTTATGTTTGCTTTCAGAATTAAGCTGATCTCCTGTCTACGCATTCATGATCTCTCGCACACCATCAATAATGTCCTCAATGAGATCCTCGACTTTCGCCTCAACATTGACTCTCAACACAATTTCTTCATCCAAAGTCGCACCGACAGCCTTTTGTGCAGTACCGAAAGAGCCCAGTGACGTAAAACTCGTCATGGTCTTCGGATCCAAGGGCTTCAACACAGGCAGCTCCTCATCCTCGTATAGCGGAACAAAAATGACGCCGATAGCGTATTCACCAACAGCCTTCCTGATGGAATCCTTGTGCCACTTCTCCAACTCCGGATGGGTGACAACCATCAAGGCGGGATTCGCCTTGCGCAGCTTCTCGTCATCGGATAGGGTGAACACGGGGGGCTTGTTGATGTACTTTGTGGTGGGCGTACCAGAGGGCATGAAGCTGTTCGCGATGCTCGATGTCGAGACAACGGCATCTGACGATGACGATGCCGACGCGACAGAACTGCTGGAACCTCGCCGGCTCGTCGAGGTGGACGATGCTCCGCCGAAGCCAGAGAAGTCCTCGTTAGCTGGTCGAGACCCTTCCGGGAACAGATGACCAGTCCTCGTCATCTTCGAGAGCCACATGCGCTGGTACCGCGCTTCATTTGCTCCAGATGCAGCAGCTTGTTCATCACCATCGGCCCCTGTAGGGCGCCTCTGCGCTCCCACGCTGGCGGCTTTGGCGGAGGTCTCGTGCAGGCTGTCGCCTTGGAAGAGTGGGCAGGATAGGGCGCTGGAGACCGATTTGGCGATCTGCACCTTGCCTGCTACTGTGGTTGAAGCTATGATGAGAATTATGTACTTTGATGGTTTCGTGTTCCCCTCGGATGAGAGGTCCGGCTTGTTGGGGAGGCGATGAAGCATCGCCTGGGGCGTCTGTGGACGGATTGGGTAGTCGGACATTTTGAAGGAAGTTGAGCTTCTTAGGACGAATTATTATCGTGACTGTTGGTGTGCAGTCATCAGACGCAGTGTTGTTGACTTTTAATGTTGGTCGTCGTCGTCTGAGGCGACTCTTGACTAATTATTATCACCTCGGTTCGCAACTTAGTCAGCGTTGCAGCTGTTTTCAGACGTCAGGGGTGGAGGGTGACTAGCGGGCGACTAGCGTCTGAGCAGAGCAGCGGGAGCTTACTAACCCGACTGGGACGGCAACCTAAGCAGGTCTTTGTAGGGGAACTTCTATACCTCAGGCGGTCTAAAATTTTAGTGTCTAGCTAACCAAGGGGATCCCGCCGCTTAAAATCAACTAACCACATGTTATTTAGCACCTTTCAGATAGTCAAGAGAATTATAAGAACATGAAAGAACGCGCACGATTTTTCATACTGATATATATTGTTCTTAAACCTTGTTATAACGATCATTAATTGAATGAACTTTTAAAACAGATCGTTCACGTTCAATAATAGCAAGATGTTGTGTCTCATCTTCAATCTTTTCTGATAATATTGTGCGATGACTTGAGATACTGCTAATGGTTGGTTTTTGAGCTAAACTTTAGACCGCCTGAGGTATAGAAGCTTCCCTTTGTAGGCCACCCACCCAACCTACCTCTATAGACATGATCACGAGAAATTTGTTCCCCTTCCACTTCTGGCCTCGAAGGTGAGCAGCGGCTGCTTTAAGGTGAGCCGGGGATGAGCCATGCTTGAGTCGAGGTGAGCTCCCCAGGGCAGTGCAGGTGCAGTGCAGGGGGGCAGCGTTATCGAATGCTGCTGCCTCATCTTTTATTCATTACTGTCTATGTTTAATGCTAGTTGAGTGAGTGTAAATTACTCTGAGGTGACTTCTCTTCTTACTGATCAAATTTTAATAAAAAAACTCGTTAAATCAAATTTGAGAATACTCACATCAAAATCGGTTATTAAACCGCGGTTCCCCGGATTTGCGAAAACCAAAAACTGAGGTCTGATTATCCCCAATATATATATGAAGGTGCAGATGATAAGTTGCTTGATTTCTAAATCTTCCCTAGGTCCCGTATTTAACCCCTCCTAAATTGGGTGGCTAGTGATATCAGTGGCTGGGGATCGCAATTTCAGTACCCAAGTCACTACTGTCCCGAAGTGACTATCGAAGTCACTACCCAGATTGGATGAGTGCAGTTCAGAACGTCTCTAGATCGTCGCGGAGTCCAACACCACGTGTTTCCAAGGTAAACAGTGTTCAGGCTCTTCTTCCCGCGGTTTGAAAATCAAGATATGTGTATCTTTGAAATGAAAGAAAGAATTGATTAATACAAATACCGTTTGATACCTGCATACTAATCATGACACTATACAAACAGCGTCCGCTATCCACAGACCGTCCGTCTTTTCGCCTCTTAGAGCTTGACCTCAGTATCGATGTGGCAAGTGTCGACAACATCGTACTTCACGCGAGATTAGATACGTACGACCTACGTGACGGACTCGATTATGACGCTCTTTCTTATACCTGGGGAGCGGATGATGTGCTAGCACGCATCAAAGTCAACGACGAATGGACTCTAGTCCGACAGAACTTGCTCAAGGCCCTCCAGCAACTACGACTCAATCAAAGAAAGACGGTCAACTCAAGGAAGTTGTGGGTCGATGCACTCTGCATAAATCAGTCCGACAATGTAGAGAAGTCACACCAAGTAATGCTGATGAGAGACATATACGTCAATGCCAGTAGAGTGCTCGCCTGGCTGGGCGAGCCTGACGGTCTTAGTGCCGTTGCCTTTGATACTCTCGAGCGTTTTGCTGTTGATGACGGCACTCAAGACGGAAGTGCGACGTACCGTGATATACAAGACACAGCCAAAGAGAGAAAAGTGGCCGTTCAGCTCTTCCTCGAACGATCGTATTTCGTCCGTATGTGGACTATCCAAGAAGTAGTGGTTGCGAGGAAAGTTACCGTTTACTGCGGATCATTAGCTCTAGACTACGACAGGATGCACAACGCTACTCGGCGGATGACTGGCTCTGGATTCTACCCGTTCTCGAGAGCTACAACCAACCTGACGTACGTCGGAAATTGGAGAGCTTCTTATCTTGAAATGAGCGCTTCAGACAGGGAGGAAAATCTCGGCTTGAGACTCTTCCTAGACTCGCGTGACAGGATTGCTACCGACCCCAGGGATAAGATTTATTCGCTCCGAGGAATCGCAAACACAGCACTCACGGCCGCTATCAAAGTCAACTACGATAACTCTGTTGAAAGAGTTTACACGGACTTTTGCAAACGTGTGCTGCGCATTCGTCCGGATCTGCTAATCCTCTCGGCGGTCATCCTCCGACACAGAACAACTTCAATTTTCGGGCTTCCTTCGTTTGTACCGGACTGGAGTCTCCCTAAGTACGGAGGAGGCATCTTGCAAAGGTATTATCGCTTCAAACCCGCTCATCTTTTCCGTGCCGCTGGTGCGACCACGCCTCACGTAATCATGGAGGAACATTCCGACGTAATCAATCTAGAAGGACTACGTGTCGATACCGTAGCGCGCATTATCCCAATCAAGTCCATATTGGCAGCGAAAGAGAACAGTTCGGTTTCCGTGACTGAGACCAGCCTCCAGGATTTAGCGCAAGAAGTACTCGCATCAGACACCTATCACATCAGTGGCGAGTCCTCCTGGATAGCATTTTTCCGCACTCTGACTGCTGATCGCACGGCTCTGTCGCCTCGCATTAGCGACGAATATAGATCTCAATATTTTACGGCGTTCCACCGCTGGAGCTCACACGCTTCGACTTCAGAGGGCCAGAATCTTCCACCTCCGGCTTGGGTGGAGATCTCAAAGGATATTGGCACCATCATCGAGGATAAAGATATGTTCGTAACTACCAAGGGGTACCTGGGCCTCGGGCATGAGGGGTTCCAAGTGGGCGACGTTGTCACCATTTTCTCTGGTGGCGAGGTGCCGTATTTACTTAGAGAGATTGCACCGGAAAAGAAGAGTGCATTCCAGTTCCTTAGTGAATGCTATGTTCATGGAGTTATGAATGGGGAGGTGATGAATAATCCAAAGAGGAATCCTTTGGAGCAAATATCATTAGAATGATTGAACTTGTGTGTTTGTATGTATGTTGCTTTAAAGGGAAGACTTAGTGTATCGTTCAAATTCATATCTTCACATGATTTTTACGCACAAAATCGCAAATGTTTAATGAAAAAAGAAAAGTTGAAAAAATTAATTTCGACAATCGACGAATATATAAAAACGTAGTTGAAATATATAATGATTGTTATTTACTTTCAGGTGTTTGCCATGCCGGGTTTGGCACCCCCCCAAATTGGGGAAAGCGCGCCGGCACAGCCCATCGCCGCTTTCCCAGTCCATAAATAATCGCCCGTCCCCCCTCGACTTCCATCATTCCTCCTCATCTCCTTTGTCTCTTTCGCCTGGGCTTTCTGTCGGCTCCTCGTTTCCGTCCCGTGACCCTTCGCTCGGACCTCAACCCACATCTGGGAGAAGCCTCACCTTTGCGATGATCGATTCTATTGGCCCAGTTTCCACGCCGCCCATCTGGCCCGAGACTTGTTTCTTGCGGTTCTGCTCACGG
>JAABUI010000145.1_pt1 | contig 100009 bp, 118 predicted proteins | sample 5559111 | NCBI WGS metagenome assembly JAABUI01 (sample SAMN10711870, study PRJNA513365) | rock metagenome | isolation source: Antarctica rocks | place: Antarctica: Victoria Land, Buttleship Promontory | reverse complement strand
CGAATCGTTGATTAATTCGAAAGACATCACGTGATATTTGTAGAAATCAAAAGAGATGATAAAGATAGTCAAATCTTCGCTGCTCGAATGCATACGCAGTTTGTTGAAGACGACAATGATGTTCAATCGAGTCAGATATCTGCTATCTTGAATACGAGCGAGAGTTTCGTCTATTAGCGATAAGAAGTAGCGATCTCGTTTGATCAAAGCATTGAGCTTTCTGTAGTCTACACAGAAACGCAAGCTATCATCTTTCTTTTCGACGAATAGTATAAGCGAAGCGTATGAAGCTGAGCTAGAAGATATAAAGTCTTTATTCAGATGCTCGATCAGATAATTCTTCATCTTTTGAAGTTTGTAGTCAGACATATGATAGAGATGACTTCGAGAAGATGTTCTCTCGCCGATCAACTCAATTTTATGATCGTAGAAGCGATGAGAAGATAGTTGATCAGTCATCGCTCGATCAAACACGTCTAGATAGTCATGATATTTCGAAGAAAGCTTAGCTTTGACTTCTTTCAAGATCTCTTCGTGTGAAAGCTCTTGTAGATTTACATCTTCGAGTTTATTTCTAGCTGTTTTTAGAAGTCGATCGATTTTCGTGATGATGATCGCGAAAGTAGTCACATTCGATCATTTGACTAGTGATCTATATGCTGCAGCCTCTATCATTGCTATGTTCATTGAATCGAAAGGCGAAGCGAAGTTGACTGAATTAGATGGTTTCACGATTTTACTGAATGAAGATGACTTCTCGCTGAGTCGAAAGACGACAGAAGAAGTAGATCTCTTTAGTATTTGAGTAGAGGTTGAACTCTTCTGTTCTATTGCGATTTTCTTGCTCAAAAGAACAGTCGAATGAGCTTTGATAGAAGCTTTGATATGAGCTTCGAAACTAGAAAATTGAAGACGATCGTCTCTCATATCAATAGTCATCTCGATCTTGTTCATTCATGTTTTTTCGAGAATCATCTGATGTTGATCTAATCGAGTGATCAGCATAGAAGCGAAACGTTTCATATGATCTTGAACAGTTAGATTCAAATAAATCGCATGAGTAATGAGCTTTTTTGCATAATGATCATCGAATCTTCTTATTGATTTGAGCTTGATTAAAGATAAAGATTCGATTTGCAAATGATCACAAACATTCTGCGCGATTAATTCATCAATGAACGAATAGTCAGCTGCTTCAGTGTCAATCAATGACTTTAATGAGTAACTAATTTCATTGCTAGATAGTACACATTCAATAGTCAAAGATTTCGAAGCAAAGAAGTCATCTGAGCTGCTCGTTGTTGAAGAAATTAACACATCTTTCATCGCGCCTTTGATGAAAGTCACTAGTTTTTTGTCTCATTCTTCGATTTCTCTGTAAATAATTCCTTCTCTTCTTTCGGCATGACGATCTCATTGAGGCGAGAAATGAATGCACGAGATGTCGAAGTACTAGTCTTCAGCTGAGAGCAGTTCTTTGAAAGATGATTCGATACTTTGCAGTTGAAGCAGATGATTGACATTCTTGATTGTTCAGATTCGAGAATGAAAAAAGTAGCGAGTCGAACATAGTTAGTAGTCGAGGCTGAAGCTGATGTCGACGAAGAAACAAAACGTTTTTCCGAAGCTGCTATCGATTTGACTGTTCGTTGCTCGTCACGTAGCTGATAATTGACTCGTTGTTTGTTATTCACATCTTGAAGAAAGATCTTGAGCTTATCAAGCGAGCTAAACTCTATGAGACAAACTGACAACGCGTTCTGAAGACGATTGTTGATTTTATTCTGAATGTCGTTCATCAGAGTGACATCGTCGTAGTTCAGAAAGCTGAATATTCTAGTGAATTCTGAATAGAAAGAGCTGAAGAGCTTGTTGAGCTGCTTCAGAGCGACGTATTCGCGACGACACTTTCGAATCAGATTCTGATCTTCGTAAATTTCTTTCAGATGTTTCAGTAGCTCTGATAGTGATTGATAGAGTGAGAAAGCATCAACACGACGCTTTGCATAGATTTGCTGATCAGCATCGTCTTCTAGTCTGAAAATCACATAGACAATACGAATCTTTTCAGTAGAATAATGATTCGCGTTGACATCGAGCTTGTCAGCTATTTTGATGTTTCATGTCTCTCAGATAGAATCATCTGTTTCGATGAAGATGAGTGAATTCGGAAGCTTGACGAACTTGTGATGATCATTCTCGTTTTCGTTATCAGATAGAGTAGAAGATTCTCGTTGAGAGCGAGCTTCGAAAGTCGAGCTTCGTTCAACTTCAGAGCGACGAATCGAAGCTTCTTTCTGATTGACTCGTTGTTCAGCTGACTGAGTATCTTGACGAGGCATAGATCGATCAGCTTGACGTTGTTTCGCTCTGAAGTTCAATCGCTCGCCTTGTAGCTGATTGATCTTTTTCTCTAGCTCATCGTTTTTATCAAAAGCGACTTCTAGTTGTTTCGCTCTCTTTTTGTGATCATCTTGTATGAGAAGTCAGTGTTCATTGAGTTGTAGAGTCAAGTCTCGCTGACTTCGAAGCTCGTTCAGCATATTGATGACTTCGTCGAGTTGATTGCTGATTCAATGAAACAGTTGTTCTTCGATGTTTATGTTTCAGAAGATGACAGCTTTCTCAGCTTCGACTAAAGCATCGATGAGTAGAAGTGAAACTCTTCTATTGACAGTGCTTCTAAGCAGGCGAGTTGTTCGAGACTCAACTGACTCGACGTCACGTGTCATGATGAGAGAAGATAGAAGTTGTTGAGATAAGAGTAGATGAGAAATTGATGTTTTGAATTGATGTTTTTTGATGAGTGAAAATTCAAAGAATCTCTTGTGAATTTCAGATAATAATTGAGTGCTTTATTCGAAGAATTTCTTGCGAATAGAATGATGAAAATGAGTGTAGAATCGAAGAATTTCTTGCGACCTAAAATGATGGTGCAAATTTGAAGAATTCCTTGCAAATTTTCCTTACTGAATAAATTGTTTCGTATTATTTATTCATCGATAGCAGAGTAGTAGATGATGAGCATTTATCTAATGTTAGAGGCCTGCCTAGAGCGAGTCAGATAGAAGTGTCATTTAACTAGAAGATAAATGCTAAGAAAGAAAGATAGCTACAGAAAAGAAGCTGACTACATATGTGTGTTTCTCAGCCGACGCTAGACTCAATAGAGACTAGTCAAGGTGACGAAGCGAGAATAGGTCTGACAAGGCTAGAAGGCTGAGCCTGACAAGGCTAGAATCGTGACAAATGTCTTGTTCATTTGTTCAGATATATTCTTGACTCGATTGATCTGCAAGCGTTCGCGAGTGCTTTCATACTCGATGATGTCAGAGTCGAAGCTCATACGAGAATGAAAGCTCTTGTTCATGAAGAAGAGAATCAAGAAGATGACTGAGAACAAGACGTTATTGTTGATAAACTCGATCATGAATAGTCACTTAGATCAGTCATTCTGCATATACGAACAGAAGAATCAAAGATATCGCTCGACGTTCTGATTGACTCATTCGCTTTGATCATTGATCTGAAGATGATAGACGATGAACAATCGAAGAAAAATGCTCAGTCGTTTGCAAAGAAACTTTCATAGTATAGAGATGAATTGCGAACCTCGATCAGATACTATGAAGCTTGATAGATCATGAGTTCAATATACTCATTGAATCAGCATTTCAGCTGTCTTTTCGACAGTGATATCTTCATCATCAGTGATGCAAGAAATATAATGTCTTTCTTTTGAAAATCTGCAGATGATTGTCAGAATAGCGTTGTATTCGCTTGAATCAAATAGATCGATAATGAAGTTTATTGTTATGTCTTGTCATTGCTGTTCAGATATCGATAGAGATTGAAGCAAGTCGTTTGATTTATTTCTAGATGTCTTTGAACGTTGACAGATATAGCAGTTTCGAATATATCAATCTATCGTTTTTCACATGAATGATCAATAGTAGTTTCGCTTTATGACTTTCACAGTTCTAAGAATATCAGAATGATCAACTGATGATTGATTGTGCATCTCACGAATCAGATTCATTTGTAGAAGCTCGTTGAACGAGACTTATAGCTGACTATCATGATACAAGATTTCATTCTGACTTCAACAATTCTTCAATTTGATATCTTCATATTGTGTCTCGTCTCTTGCTATTGCTTCGCGAAGTAGCGTACAATTCTCGTCGATTCTATTAATCTCAAGAATCTGTTTATAGATTGATTCACTGATGTTCTTCTTTAGATCAGCAATTTTCATTCGATTCAAAGTCAGAATAGTGATTCATTGATAGCGAACGCGCTCATCTTCTGAATGTCTGAGCACGACGTCAGCTCGACGAGTTAATGCATCGATCTTGATGTTCTGTTTATCAGATCAATACATTATTCTGAAGTTGAAGTCAGCGAGCTTTTGAACTCAACGCATCTGACGTCTGCTCAGCTCTTTATCTTTCATCAACGAGATGAGCGCTTGATGATCGATGAACATCTTGATAGAAATGTCAGTTAACTTCAGTTTGAATCGTCAATGTTCAAATGCTCAAATGATGATCAGAAGTTCTTTATCATATATCTCGTAGTTGCATTCAGCAGAAGACATGTTCTTGCTATAGAAGACAATTGAATGTAGTACTTCTTCGTCATCATATTGAGAGAGAACTTCATCGTTGACGTAGTCGAATGAGTCAATTTCGAGAATAGTCTCACAAGTTTGATCAAAGTAACGTAGTATAGAAGTCTCGATCATACGTCTCTTCATATGATCGAAAACGATCTGACAGACTTTATTTCATTCAAATATGATCTTCTTTTGAGTGAGTTGAATCATTGAATGAACAATCTTCGAAAAGTTCTTGATGAAGCGTCGATAGAAATTGCAGAAGTCAATGAAGAACTGTATCTGAATGAGATTATTGAATGTAGATCAATCAACGACTGCTTGCATCTTTCGCGAGTTCATCTTCAATTCTTCGATTGATATCAAAAGTTCTAGAAAGATAATTTTCTGAACATGAAACTCGCACTTGTTGATGTCTATCTGTAGATTAGCTTCTTGTAGTCTATTCAAGATTAATCATACATGTCGCTTGTGTTTCTTCAGAGTCTTGCTGTAGATGATAATGTCATCTAGATAGATCTGACAAAACTGATGTAGATATTCAAACAACACGTCGTTCATATTGTTAGGGGCCAGCATAGAGCGAGTCATATGGGTGTAATGTAACGAGTATATAAATGCTAAGGAAGGAAAGTATCTAGAAGGGAAGAGCCGGCTATCTATATGACTCAGGAGAACATAAGCTAACCCTGAATAGGGTTGGCCTCGGAACAACCCTATAGCCTAGCGGCGAGCGGCCGGCGATAGTCATCAACATAGCCACCAACATAGCTACCAACATAGGTGCGTAGCTAGGATCGTAACACTAACAAGCATAGAAAGAAGATCAATTACAAGATTGAATCAAAGATGTTTCTAAACGAAAGAAACATCGTTATCGCGAGATTCTTCAAAAAGCTAGATGACAAAATGCTCAATTCATTCAAGATCACAGACTCTGTTGACTTCTTCTATAAATTGAAACTATCAGACACTATGCGTATACATGATGTATTTCATTCAGAGCTTCTTCGTTCTGTCGTTGATGACTCTTTGTCTGATCAGAAGAATGAATCTTCGAAGTCAATAGTGATAAACGATGAAGATGAATGAAAAATCAACGATATATTGAACTTTCGACGATATTGAAGACGACTTCAATATCGAGTTAAATGAAAGAGCTATGACAACGATCTCAACTGATATAACGCTGACGACGACGAATTTATGAACGCTCAAGAGATGATTGACGACTTTCATATCAAATATTCAACAAAAGCGCACTAAGAAATAACATTCATGCGAACATGAATACTCAAGGGGAAAGAGTAATGTTACGAGTCTAGTCTTCGTCTATTCTTTCTAGTCTTTGTCTTGATTTCATTCTAATCGAGTCTAGTGAGCATTCGAGCTAGAAATGATGTCATTGAAACTCTGCATCATATGTGTAAGATGTCAACTCAATCGAGTCTAGCACAGAGCTGAGAAACACACATATAAGAATCGAGTTCTTTTCTGTAGATACTTTTCTTTCTTAGCATTTATTTATTAGTTAAATGACATTTATATGACTCGCTCTATGTTGATCTCTAACAACATGTTTGATGTTGCAATGCACTTGATCTCTGAGCATGATCAATGTCTTGAGAAATGTTAGCATTATAACAGAAACATGATACTAATATGATCTAAATAACACTTGTCACAGATTAATCATCTTGTATTCGTTTATTCAACAACTTCACATGTATCAGATATATTGATATAGTCTCTCTTGAACAGTGATAACAGAAAGAACTGATCTATTGACTCAGATTCTATGACTTTTCTTGATCGAAAGTGTTTCTCATTAGAAACTTGAGAGTTGATGCATTGAATGAAGAACAAAGAATGATCGACAAGTGTCTAGAATAATATTAATATAATAATAATATAATATAAATCTTTAAATAATATATTATTTTGTCTACATTATGTGATGCATGACGCATTGTAAACAAGCAGCTAGACTTTTGATCTGAACATGCTCTCTCTGTTCAAAATAAACGCATTGTTTCAAGATATTGACTGAATTTATTAATTATTATTTCAATAATGCTTATATAAAAGTGAAATACTATCTGATAGCTAACTGTTGTTTCTGATTTCAAGCATTTTGCTGCAAATTTGTTCTTGTGTTTCGAAGCAATTTTCAAGATCGTTCATTAATATTCAAATGACGATGATTTCTCAACTCATCTGTAAGATATTGACAATGCATTATTTTCGTACATCGTAGTCAATATCGAGATGTCTCAACATTGTTGAGAAAGAATGAGCGAGTGTTCATGTTTGCATTGAGAATCTCATGACAATAACTAATCTTTTAGAGTCGTATTAAAATCATATTAGTAATACATTATTTTAGATGAAATTACATAGCTATGATGACTTCTTCAGATCTTCAACGACTCACTTCTCATTGAAATAATGTACACAACTTTTTCGAATGAAGTGTTTGAATACTCAGAAAATGAATCGCTATCGATGATTTCATTTACGAGAAGACTTCTTTCTCGATCTGCAGTAATCAAAGTCTTCAAAATAGTTTCAAAGATCAAAGCAATTGACTGAATTATATTAAAAATTGATTACTAAAAGATCGCTAATTGATTATTGATCTACATCATCTTCTATTGTGCGCTCTTCGTAGATTCGATTCTCTTCTACTCTATGAAAGAATTTCGTTGATTCTTCTTCATGAAATTGCTCGTTACTATACGTAATATTCTCAATTCAGCGATCAATATCAGGCGAAACATGAAAAACATCATGGGGAAGATCTTGAAGAGACATAGTAATATTATGAAAATAGTAAGAGAATAGCAATAAAATACTCAGCAAAGATACACAACAAAGGATGGAAAGTTTAAGAGAAATGATGGATCTCGGCTTGCTTTATGAAATGGTCGGGCTGCCTTCGGCCGAGTTTAATTTTAAGGTTCTGAGGTGTGCCGAGTTTTAGCGTAAGGCATGCCGACCTGTCTGGCCCGGCTCAGCGGCGACTATGAACATAAGCTGTTGTGACTCGTACCGCTGTACAACAGTAAATACCAGAAGGATTGAACCTCGGTGTTCAGCTATCTGCATCCAACGTTGGCGCTACTCTCGCTTGATGACAATCCCACAGCGCCCATCCACGCCTGGTGTATGCAACACGAGGCGTCTTTCAGCCCTTGAGCATATTGTGCAGAGGGTGGAAGGATCTCAATCCCTGTGGCTAATCATATCGGCCGTTATCTCGTAATCAGTGATCTGTCGGCGAATAGTTGCTTTGTTACTACTGTATCAGGCTGAAAGTCTTGGCAGCTGAAGAAGGCTAAATTGGGCAAGCCGCATAGAAGGGTCCACCTAGCACTCGGCTAAACCTAGCAGTCGGACAGCCCTATAGGGCTGAAAATCCACATTTCATATTCTATTGGTATAATTCTTCAACATATTAGCAAAACGATGGCAGCCACCCCCCCTATGTCCTTCATACCTTCTGAAGATATAGAACTTTCACAGGAAGAGCGCATAACGCTTGCTTACGCCCGTTGGAACGAGGCTTCAGCAGCCAACGAAAATCCTTCCCAAGCAAAACTCGCTCGTCAATATGGAATACCAAGTAGTACTCTTTGAGATCGGATCAATGGTCGAAAGACTGCTGCTTCACGCAATCAGCAATTTCAAAGACTTAGCCTCGAAGAAGAAGAAGCTATATGTGACTGAATCCTACGTCTTCAGGCTTGAGGCTGGTCTCCTCGTGTGAAGCAAGTACGTTCAATAGCTAAAGAACTACTAATAAAAAAGAACGACGATAAGTCAGTCGAAATCAATTGATCTCAGAAGTTCCTAAAACGTCATCCGCAAATCAAAACAGCATATGTTCCTTCGCTTGACAAAGAGCGTGCTATGACTCAGAATTTCGATATTTTAGCTGACTGATTCAATCTTTTTCAGAGTTTAAAAGAAGAGCATGAAATAGAGATAGAAGATATCTACAACATAAATGAAAAGAGATTCATGCAGAGAGTTATTGCTGTTAGGGGCCTGCCTAGAGCGGGTCAGATAGGGGTGTCATTTAACTAGAAGATAAATGCTAAGGAAGAAAGGTAGCTACGGGAAAGAAGCTGGCTACATATGTGTGTTCCTCAGCCGACGCTAGGCCCAATAGGGACTAGTCAAGGTGACGGAGCGAGGATAGGCCTGGTAAGGCTAGAAGGCTGAGCCTGGCAAGGCTAGGATCGTGACAATTGCTAAGCTTCGGATCATGATTTTCAAGTATGAAAAGAAGGCTCATATGACTCAATGTGACAATCAAGAGGGGGTCTCATTGATTGAGTGTATATCTATGAATGAAAGAGTCTTGAATGACAGCAAGCTCTAGACAAAAGAAGAAGAAGCAGCTGATAGTTAAGCTACGGGTCAGGCAGCTGAAGCAGAAGCAGAAGCAGAAGCAGAAGTAGAAGCAAAGAAATAACGTGATATCTACAACTGGTCAATCAGGGCGAGGCATGCGTATCAGAAGGGCCCCAAAGAGGTTATATTAGCTACGTAGTTCATCGTTTGAAGCAGTAAAAAATGAAATGTGGATTTTCAGCCCTATAGGGCTGTCCGACTGCTGGGTTTAGCCGAGTGCTAGGTGGACCCTTCTTACTGTTTGCTCGAATTGACGATCCCTGTGCCGTTGCTGTGCAGACATTGCCCCTTTGCCAACAGTGCCCCGCGAAGTCCCTTGTGATCGTTTAAAGGTGCACGGTCTTCTTGAGCCTTTCCCGCATTGTTACACGATTGTTGTGTGCAGTTTCTGGCTTCTAGTCTTCGTCTTCGTCCTCAGATAACTCCACTTCTCAATCGGCGGGCGAGTTCTTAGCAGAACATCTCATTAGTCGGACACTACGCCATCTTCAACATCTCGAAATGGATCAACAGAACGGTACACAGAACAACGGTTACGGCTTCAACGGGCGGTCTGGTCCATATCTTGTCACAACCAGGCAAGCCTGTGTGGATTTAGTGCAACCGAAAACGGCGGATGAGATGAGAGTCAACGTCACGGGGTGTATCCTTCAGAAGTTCACCGAATTGGACAGAGCCTTATTTTCATCTCGGCAGTACTTTCTGACGCTATGGCCGGCATTTGTGGGCGCAATCGTCGCCATCGCTCCTGATCCATCGAGTATGGTGTACGACAATATCTGGTGGTCAGGTCTGTTCGCCATGACCTCTGGTGGTCTTCCCGGAATGGAATCAGCATCTCCACCACATCACGTGGAAGCACATTCCGAAAGAGAAGGTCGGACCATGTGTGAAGCATGGCACTTTGACCCTTCCAGGCCAAAAGCCATGTCAAAGGACGAGACAATGGGATCCTTCACTCGAGGAATGGGCTTTATTTACTTCGAATGGGCCTCGTTCTTCCTGAGCGTCGCTCTATGGCTCTCTTTCTGTGTGTATTTTGGCCAAACATTAAAGCCTGCACTGGATATTACTTTCGATAGCGATTGGTTGGCTGGAGCTACGTGGTACTATATTTCTGCCAGCCCGGCGGTCATTGGCCTTATTTTCGAAATGATGCGCAACCGGGTCGATTTGTACGAGCCTGCTGATAGACCCGAGGAAGAGATCGAAGGGGCTTCGAGAAAGGGCGAAGAGGGACAAAAAACATCGCTAGTAGAGCAACAACGCTTTAATCATATCAAAGTCAGATCAGTCTTCAGCCTCTGGCTGCGGATCTTATGGCATCAGTGGCGACGATCGCAGTATCGTATTCTCAATCGAAATTATCAGTCTTCTAGAAATGAATGGTTCTTTGTGCTTGGACGTGCCACCGCCGGTGGGAGTCGTATAGCGATCTTTACAGTAGGGTCGATCACGATGGGAAACATTATTCTCATGCCAGTTCCTGATGATCTGTATCTTTTCGTTCTCTTACTGTTCACTACAGCAGTGCCTAGGCAGTTGTGGTCAGCATTCTGGACGAATGGCAACCGAGGAGCCGATCTCGTCGTTTGGGTCAAGACAGTCAAGATAATGAGACCAGGTGGTGCTGATTGATAATATCTGCCAAGAGTAGGCTATATCCGCTGTGATAGTATTGAACATGTCTGGGCGTTGATTGAGAGTAGTTGCTTCTATTCTAGAATTTTAAAATCAGTTTAAGATCCTCCGATTGTAGTTGTTAGGTTCATGAGGTGGAACTGATTTCGGATCCCAGCACAACCTGTTCATCCCGTCAGTTCCAATTCAGGAATGAAAAGTAGATATGATCGTTTTTCATCTGGTTTACAACTCGCTCTAGGCTTTGATTCGGTTACCGCAACAGCTTCAAATGATACACCAACCCTTGCGTTTCCGCATTATCAAAGAACTGCGCTGCAGTCCGCTTTTTCTTTACCATTTGAATCGATGTTGAGGTGCGACATATAGCAAGACAAGAATGCCCTTGCCACCTGAGACGTATAGAGTGAAGAGAGAAAGAGACTGTGATATATAGAGTAGATATGAGATGACAACGTACACAGTGTCGCACTTGGATGACTTGCTGCAGGCCGCAGGCATTTAGAAATGAAGGGAAAGAGCAAGAGTGAATATGAAAAAGGGCAAAAGCAGAAGATAACGTAGTGGGCGGTCAGTAGAGCCATAACTGGCTCCTTTCTAATCAGCATCCAAAACAGACTAACCGGACGCTCTCGTTTAAACTTGCAAGAAAGCAATTACAGCTGAAAAGAAGGAAGTGGCTGAGGGGGAGCACGGGGGAGCAGAGGGGGAGCACGTTGACGAGATAGGCTTTAGCGGGGGAGCAAAGCGGCGGCATCTTAGTTAGCCATATTAAACTGGGTTCGGGAGACTATATATATAAGTATATAAATCAGTATTTCACCCGAAAAGTCTTAAACGAAGCCCGAACTCACTCGTAACAGTCGTAGCTCAAGCTCTTTGAGAATTGCATACGATAATCTCGCCACACAGTGCAATTCAATCTATTATCTCTAAACAAGAGTCTCCTTAAACGCTTGCCTGCAAAAAAGCGGTGGGCAGCGGTTGAAAGAAGATGAATAAAAATATGGCTGTATATAGAAAAAAACAGAGTTATATAACGCACCAAATGCCGTCGTAATCTGCTCTCAATCAAAAAAAAAAGACGGATTTGGCTATACCGATCAGAAGACTCCCCCGAGCTCTCATCCTTTTTCCATCCCCTTGAAACGATCCCCCCCCCACAGACCTCAATCCTCCCCTCCCTTCCATTGCCCCTCCGTTACTAACCTAGGCAAGCATATTACCCTCACCAACCTTAAAGTCCATTTTCTTAGTGTCACAGGAGCGTTTTGTGACTCAGTCGATTAGAGAAGAGCGTGCTCGCAGGAGTTGAGGATCCGGCCAGCAGATGTCGGAATGAAGATGGGAGGGGGAGGGTAAGGGGAGTGGGAGCGGGAGTGAAAGGTAGAAGGAGCAGGAGAAGGAGAAGAAGTGGAAGTGGGAGAACAAATGGAAGTAGAAGTAGGAGTAGGAGTGGAAATAGGAGATAGGGGAGAGCGAGTGGGAGTAGGAGTGAGAGGGCGAGGTGTGACAGCGGGAGAGCGTGCGGGAGTGGAAGTGGGAGTGGGAGTAGGAGAGCGAGGTGTGGGAATGAGAGTTCGACTTCGACTTCGAGTTCGCGTAGGAGTGGGAGAGCGGTGAGAGAGCGTGGAGTGAGACTTCGAGCGCGAGGTGCGAGAGGGCCAGGTATGGGACTGGTAGTGACACTGAAGCGGGGAGTGCGAGTGGAAGAATGAAGTAAAAAATAAAAGTAGCAAAGATTAATCGTACAGAAACTGCAGCAATGGCCAGTATTTAAAAATCAGAAACAGGCAAAAAGCACATAAATGAGAAAAAGTGCAAACGAAAAGAACGAGTGCATGGAAAATGCTATAAGCGCAGAGAGGAAATTTTGATATTTATTGTGCACATTTCTTTGATAAGATGAAATGTAATTATGATAAAAACTTTTTCTTTCAAGATTGGTTGATTTACTCTACAATGACCATCACTGTAAAGAAAAGAGACATCGTCGCGAACACTTTCACTTCTCGACTTCTCTACGTGTATTACCTTCTTAAGAATTGAAATTAATGGTTGCCTGAGTCGAAAGATAAAAAATAACTAAAGCAATAGAAAGAGTGGTGCGCAACAACAATCAGCCTCAAACCAACAGGCGGCGTTTCAAAGGATGCGACGGAGATTAGGCAGCAAACCTTGTTCCTACATCGGATTCCATCGGACTCGGGTACATTCTCATTGTAACTCATTGTAAAATTGGATTTCATATCTCATAACATACAACTCCCATAAATCCACCAAAGTATGCAACCCTCGTCCCGATAAGCCGCCCACCCAACCCCACGCCCGTGCCTTCCCTCATTTGTTCATCAAGCAAACTTCGCCTCCATCGGACTCACCGGGCTGACTGGCTCATCTCGACTTGGCGTGTAGGCAGGTGGTTGGTGCGCTGTGTGGTCTTCGGGATGGCGATGGTATTGCAGCTCGATGTTGCGCCGCTCCGTGCGTTCGCGCTTGGCGGTCATACGGTATTTGTGCGTGGCGATGCAGGCATAGATGAAGAGGGTAAAGTGGATGAGGCTGGCGGTGAATGTTAGCAACATGGTTGAACCGACTTGGAGGGTATAGACTGGCGGTAGAAGTGCTAGCCATATCCGTTCGCAGGAAGGGGTCAGGAATACTCACATTATGAACGCCAAAAATACATTCCCCGCAATCTCCGTCTTCCCCGCCGTGTAAATCTCCGGATTGCACTCCTTGGAGAAGAAGTTGTACGGGGTATCGCAAAGGATGAAGCCGTCAACTTCGAGTTCCACCGGTTTCCAGTACCAGAACCAGCCTGTGTAGATAGAAAGGACAATGCCAGGGATTCCGAGGGCCCAGATGATGAGGTCGATGGCGACGTGGATGCCCGGGTGGACGGATTTGCCGGACCGATGGAAGACGTCGAGCCAGAGGATCGAAGGGTTGTAGATAAGGCAGAGGACGATCTGGGAGGCGATGGTTAGTATGGTTATTCGAGGATGGGGGTGGCGGGGACACGTGAGACATCTCAAGCGGAGGCAATTCATTGGGGAGGAGGGAAACTCACAGAAGCAAGAGGCAGTCCATCAAGCCAGTCTCCCGAGGGTGAAGGAAAGTAGGTGTCTGTGATATTGATAGACACAGCAAACATGATCATGCCCAGAAATGCGAACAAGGTGGCGAGGATGCGGAGGACGGCTTTGACATGCCATCTGCGGTCCTGCTCACTCAGTCGGCGCCGGGTCTCGATCGACAACATTGGAGCCATGATGGAAGAGATGCGTGTCGATGCCAAGAAGGACCGGAGTGGATTGCTCAGAGTCAGAGTAAGTAGAGGTGCTGGGTGGAGTCGAGTAGGTCAGCCGGGAATCAAGAATTATGCACGAGCAAAAGAAGGTTACACATTACCTCCCGTATCGAGCTAGTGACGCAAACTTCAAGCTTCTTGTCTTACTTCACGGAGTACGGCGAGCGAGACAGGAGACTTGTTGGATAATCTAATTGGAGTGTATACAGTATTTACCCAGATAAGAAACAGCTTTGTTGAAGAGTACAATGTCTCCGTTGTCCTCCACAATGGCCAGAGACAATACTTTCTATGTACCAGCTGTTCTCCTCGATCAATTAGCGCTCTTCCACTGTCTCGATACCGCCGACATCAATCCCCTCCATCTTCACCCACGTTCCCCGCCAACAATGTCCACCCCTACACCTCAACCCCGCTACAAACTCACCTTCACAACCCCTCACCCCTCCCTCCCCTCCATCAAATCCGCCCTCTTCGCCGCCGGCGCCGGTACCTACCCTGGCGGCAAATACACCCACGTCTGCTTCGAAACGCCCGGCACGAGCCAATTCATGCCGAACGAGGGCGCGGTGCCGAACATTGGCACCGTGGGGGTGTTGGAAAGGGTGCAGGAGATGAGGGTGGAGGTGTTGTGTGTGGGGCCGGAGGTTATGAGAAGGAGCGTTGAGGCGTTGAAGAGGTAGGTTTTTGTTCCTGTGGGGGAAGTCGATGGTGATCATTTGGGAAAGGGCACATCCGTATGAGGAGGTGGCTTATGAGGTCGTTAAGATGGAGGATGTGTGAAAGGGGGTGCGGTGGTAGGAATCAGGCGAAGGTGTAGCTTGAGAGGGGAGTTGAGATTAAGGTATAGTACGGAATGCTTTGCCGTCTAACGCTGATGGTGTCCCTGATTTGAGTATATCCAGGGCGTGGCATTGATTGTAAGATTACACCAAAGTAAAATGGCTGAGTAGAAATTTGATAGGAAGACATCTATTGGGGAAGAGAAAAGTATTATCCCAATACGAAGAGAAGAAAGTCCAAGTCTGCAATCCGATCTTTATGTCCTCGACCATCACTCCTTCCCAAATTACCCAAATTACCCGTCTTGAATGATATCCATGAACTCGTTACCCCTCAACCTTTACCTCTGTAGTTCCAACCGTCTCAGCACTAGCCCCCTTACTCGCGTCATCCACATCAAGCGGAGTATCCTCATCGTCTTCGCCATGCCTAGGCCTTATAATCTCAATGCTCAAATCCGAGTCCTTGGAATACACCCTCAACCCCACGACGCACACAGCATTCCACGGATCATCCGCAAACTCCGCATTCTCATCGTCGTCTTCGGCCGCGGCTTCTGCCATAGTCTCAGCGGACGGAGGTTCGGGAGGGAAGTCAAGGTCGCTATCGATGGAGGAGTCGAAAGATGCATCCGAGTCGTATAGCCAGTCGTCTGGGCCTGCGATGGTGGACGGTGCGGGGGCACTGGTGGTTTGGACAAATTCGCCATTCACTTGGACGGAAGGGATAGACTGCAAAGCATTGTGGAATCGCTCGGCCTTTGTCTCCTCCACAGTCTTGGCTTCGTTGGGCGCCTCGTCTGTTGCTTTGGCCTCGCTGGGCTTGTCCGTGACATTGCCAGGTATTGGATCGGCAGTATCGGAATGCGGCTCGGTGATCTCTGTCTCTTTTGACACTCCATTCATCGGCTGTTCTTTGTTCAATGTATCTTGGGATAGGGGTATAGGTGCAGCCTCCGCGTTCCATTGCGGTTCGGTGGATTGAAGCTCAACAGCAGCTTCGGTTGTGACCTCTTTGTCGGGTTGATCTCTGCCACTGACGTCGCCGTTGACTGCGGGAGTAGCGGTCGCACCAGCCACAGAGGCATCCTGAGGCTCGGTGGATTTCTTTTTCTCCGCCTTCTTGCGCTCATGCTCTTCCTTTCTTTTCGCATGGCGCTTCTCTCTGGCTCTTTGCTTCTTTTCTAGCTGCCATTGTTTGAGCCTGGCACCTCGTAACTCTTCACGCTGCTTTTTCTTTGTAGCTGCCTTCTTCTTCTCCTCGCGCTCTCGACGTTGTTTTTTCTCCTTCTCCGTTTCCTTAATCTGCCCCTTTGCGTGAGCAAGATCGTACGCCAGCCCGATCTGCGTCAATTTATCTGGCCTGTCGTTGCAGGTCTGCTTGATAATTTGCTCAGGAGTAGGGTCGGTGGGCCACTTCTTAGCCGTAATTTTCATCAAAACAGAATAGGTGCCAGGCTCTAAATCAAGGTCTGCGCTGACTGACCTGCTCATGCGGTAATTTCCGTGGCTACGGACAATGTAGTCGTTCTCCCCATCTTTCTCGAGTCGGAAGTGCAACGAGTAGGTATATTGTCCTTCCAATCCTTTAAAATAGCGATCATCCAGCTATAGGGAATTAGACATTGTACAGTTTACCTGAAGCGCAAAGACTTACTTGAGACAAGACGATGACAACGGGGCTCTGTTTTGTGAGGGTTATACTGAATTTGGTATCATTGTAATCTGGTGACCAGGCTACATCCACTGTTGTCCATTGTTGTGTGATGTGCCATTGTGGCCCGAAAATACGCGTGCGGTTGAAGCTCTGGTAGTTGCGTAGGAGGTCTTGGTACGACATCCAGAACACCTGCGGCTGTCAGCAAGTTCCGAAAGGACCAGCTGACTTCGGAGTTTTACCCCGTCATCACCAAACTTGTGATTTAGGAGTTGCATCCACTCGGGTGTCCACTGCTCCGAACCATCGCTCCAGGCGCCTCGCCATTCACCTTCGCCCCAAGGGTTTCTAAGAAGATCTTTAGCGTTGGAGGACGGAGACGGCTCAATATCGACCTACCGAATCCTTACGAGTCTCTCTCCATTAGTTTCTCGAGCATCTATGACGGAGTATGCGTGCAACCCGATAACGCCTTTTCTATCAGCGCTGTCTGCACCTTGCCATGTGTCGAAACTCCCAGTCCCACAGCCGAATAGAAATTCCTTATTCACTTTTAGGATTTCGTCGTTCCAAAACTTCTCTGTATCGAGGATGTCGGTGGTGAATAACTCGGTTGTCACGCCGCCCGTAAGATCCTCGACTGCTTCTCTACGAATTGTCAGTGCATGAACGCATACATAAAGTTTGGTATCCTACCCAGTAAAACCTCCATCGATGGCGCTATAGTCACCGTGTGCTTTTGCATATGCTTTTTCCAACAGAGGCAACCATGTCTCGTTCTCGCTGCTACATTTTGCAAAGTAGAGTGCATCCGAACCAGTCTGGCACGACTTTCGGTATTTTTCTTCAGCGTCTTGCCTGTTGGTCTGCGCAAAAGTCCTTTTTTCCTCCGGAATACTTTCGTACCAATCGGAGGCGATAAGATAAAGCTTGTCGTCGATGACGGTTTGAATCCACTCTCCATCTAATTTAATTAGCGATTCTATCTCGTGATAAGGGAAGATGGATTTCACCTCGATGGAAAACGAATCCATACACTCCAACCTTCTCATCGCGTTTGACACAGACTTTGTCGATCAAATTCTTCTCGTTGCCGAGCGCACACAACGCTGAAAGAAACCAGCAGTCGCCACTGAGGCCCTGACGTACATCGCTTGCTGTAGCACCTTCGTGGTAGAAAGTAGGATCTTCAAAAATATCCTATGACGCAAGAACCGTTAGCGACTATGGCCAATCGCAGCCATCGCTCCTGAATCTTTACCGGTACACGCTTGACAGATTTTGGTTGCGCTGAATCTTCTTGGCGTCCGAATAAACCGTCTAGACAGTCCCGAGGACCGCCCCCGGCTCGCTTCAAGTCGAACTCAATGTCGAAATGTGGGTCCCGATATTTCATATTCACCCTTCGGCATTCTTTGGCGATTTTCTCGACGGCGGCAATGCATTCCGCGGATGCTTGCTCGTAAGACTTGATGGCTGCCTGGCCGTGAATGACGCCCTTGGGGGATTTCGCTGCCTTCGTCTTGGCATATACATTTGCTGGAAGTATTCGTTGCGGCTTGCCTGGAAACTTGGACGTGAAGCAAGCCCAGAATTGATCAATACTGTCCTGAGGTGTCTTGTTCTTCAGCTTTTTATTAGGACTTGGGATCAGGACTGGAAGAGGCGGTAAAGCGTCTGCTTGGTTTTCAACCTCGTATTCCATCGCGATAGTGATGGACGACCAAGACTAGGTGTAGCCTTATTATATAGAGTGAAGGTACTAAGGAGATGGAGGTATTGTGCAGAGCAACACCATCGAAATGATGCTGTTCAGTGAATAGCAAGCATGATGTGCCCTTAGGGAGAGGAGAACTATTCAGCCCATGCCGAGCCTTATCGTTACCCATGCCAGGCGCAATATGCCGATGTCAAATTTACAAATCGGGGGTTGCTGGGCGCCTTGAGGGTTGGGGGCTGAAGTGGATGCGGCTCTAAGGCGTCAGACCGGGGACTTGGTTGGCAAGGCCTGAAACATTTTCAGCCATCGACCTGCGGGCCTGACTCATTCGCGATACCGTAAGGTAGGGCTACGCAATGCTCAACGAGGATACAAAAGGGGCAACTTTCATGCCCCCAAGTCTTCAAAGACAAAGCATAAAATGGTTACCATATGTAGGTCGGTACGGGGATATGTGGAAGTACTCGGTGCCTTACAATCAAAGTGTCAGGTATGTTTTGGCTTCGAAGCAACCATCGTCCGCATGGAAGTTACGGGCGTAAAGTACCATTCCTTCGGCAAGTTCATCATTAAGGCAATTATAAGAAGACATATTGTGAGCCGCAAGCACAAATAGACAGCGGACCAACCGAGACTTGTTAGAATTGTAGAATAAGACCTTCTTGATAGAGCAACGTAAGCCTTAAGCGCCGAGAGCGCCCCCCCTTCATTTATCCTATCAATAGTTCAAACCAAAAACCCCGACGCCATACCTTACATACAAGGCACCAGGTTGAAATACTTGCTAAGCTTTCAAAGCCATACGAAGCCTGATCGTCAATGCGTAGCGCCATATCATGCAAGCTCTGCTTACCAGGCTAGAATAAGAAACAACATCCAGGGCCAAGTATTACCCACTCAATGAAACGCGTTCGTCTTGCCTCTGCCAGAGTAGGCGCTGCTTCCGGCTTCGAAATACGGATGGTTGCAAGCTTGTTTAGCCGAGATACGTCCTGCAGGATCGTAAATAAGCATGGCGTCAAGAAGATCAAGTCCGTTGTCGCCAAGGTTGGATACCAGTGGTCTTGAGTGGTCGCGAGACCATTTGGGAAAAGAAGGCTTGAAGTCAGGAAACGAAGTGACACCGGGCCAGGCATGGTCATCAGGGGTACCCAAGAGCCTATGTTCTCCTCAGCATCCTGGTCAGAGAAGCCAAAAAGCCCATGCACTTACCGAAAGATTTTGAATATCTCATCGATCTCAGAGTCTCCTGGGAAAAGGGGTTTGCGCGTGCACATTTCCGCAAAAATGCAGCCAACCGACCACATGTCAACACCCGTCGAGTATTGGCGACCGCCAAGCAGGATCTCGGGTGCACGATACCATAGAGTAACCACCTCATGTGTGTATGTGCGCAATGGCACACCGAAAGCACGCGCCAAGCCGAAGTCTGCCAACTTCAAGTTACCGTCACGGTCGATGAGCAGATTTTGCGGCTTCAAATCCCGATGAAGCACCCGATGGCTATGACAGTACCGCACTCCTTCTACAAGCTGACTCATAAACTTTTTCACCATGTTGTCGCCCAGGCCCAACCTTCCAAGGTCGGGTCCGGAGCCTTCAGGAAATGCTTTTCCTCTACCTCCATCGCTAACCGGAAGAGTCTCCATGTATTTTTTTAGGTCAAGGTCCAGAAATTCACAGACCAGGTACAACTTGTGTCCATCAGCGTGGACAATGTTTAAGAGACGGACAATATTTGGGTCGTTCATCTCCTTCAACAAGGATATCTCTCGAATGGCTGTGCTTGGTACCCCTTCATCTTCCGCTTCTAATCTGATCTTCTTCAGCGCAACAATACGGGTAGGATGTGTGAGGTCGCGAGCTTTGTAGACCACACCATATGTACCTAGTAGAATGTGTTAGTGAAACCTTGTTACGGTTTATGATTGCAATGAAGGGGCTGCCGAGAAAGGCGATAGGAGGCATCAATTACCCTCTCCAATCTTCTCAATCTTCTGGTAATTCTCCATTGTGAGGATGTGGGAACAACAGCCAAGTCAGGATTCCCGAGGGAAAGCGCTGAATAGGATATAAAATTGCGGTCAAGGCGGTTGATTATCGATTTTCTTGAGGGAGAACTGGGTGACTGTGGAAGTTCTCTTGCAAAGTATGGCGGATCGTTTTCAGCTTGACTTGGTCTCTGAAATAGCTATGGTATCCATGCGAAGGGTACACTCTGTTGCGTCTGTGCGAATAACTTAGTTCCAACAGCTAGTGAAGAACAGATTTGTTGTGTTGTGGAATCCGCAACTCTTGTAAACACACAATCAAGGGTACGCGCTAGCGCCGGGATCAAATCTCACGCGTTGACGCCGGCTTCGCTTAAGGTATGACTTCAAGTGTATTGACTTTTTCAAGTTCGCACGGTATCTCAACCTGCAACCATGGCATAAGGATTGAAGCACCTTGAGAATCCAATGACTAGCACAAGAGGCTTAGATCCTCGGGAAAAGCCGCCCGAGTCTATCAGATCCATCTATAAATATTACGAAAGGCTCACGGTCAAAGCAATTGACACAGATGCCAACATCATCGATTTCGTGCGCGGCATTAGTGATGCACAGCAGAGCAAGATTAGCAGGATCGGAACAGTAACTAGCTATACATTGCTAGATTCTTGCTTACGTTTTAGCAATCAAAAGGTCCCAAATGTTCAATCTACCGACGATGTGCCAGTCCCAGTGTATGAGTATGAAGGTCTACTAGGTGAAACTTCTTGCGATCTCAGAATCTGAGTGTTTATTGCTGATGAGTCAGGCCTGCACTTGATACCCTGCTTACTGTCCCAGGAGACGCAACGTGATCTACTGTCACGTCTGATGCATGGGATACTAGCTGATGAGAAAAATAAAAACAATGTCCAATTACATTTTCGAGCACCGTATCACGCTACTCGTAGTGAGAAACACAATGGACAACTTCTTCAGCAGACTTCACCCAATGGCCTCTCTTCAAGAGATACATCATTCTTCAATATCTCTCCTAAGTCGACTGAACTTTTAATGCCACTCAACCCCAATGTTCACAAGCCAATCACAATCTCTCAATTTCTCAATCGAAAATTACGATGGCTAACTCTGGGCCGGCAGTACGATTGGACTGCAAAAGCCTACCCTGTTGAGGAATCTCCTGCCTTCCCGCAAGATATTGCTGCTCTCATTGGCAGTCTTTTCCCTGCTATGAGACCTGAAGCAGCTATTCTTAACATCTATACCCCAGGCGATACTTTGAGCGTGCATCGTGATGTAAGCGAAGACTCTGAGAAAGGACTTGTCAGCATAAGCATTGGCTGCGATGCACTGTTCGTTGTAGGCATAGGAGACGAAGAAACCAATAAATTAAGCTATCTCACAATCCGTCTTCGGTCTGGCGATGCGATCTATATGAGTGGTCCGTCACGCTTTGCTTGGCATGGTGTCCCGAAGATCATTCCAGACTCCTGTCCGCAATGGCTAAGGCACTGGCCTGCACATTCGTCTTTCGAGAGTTCTGAGGACGGCCTACCCAGCGAATACGAAGCCTGGCGAGGTTGGATGTCAACTAAGCGCGTCAATCTAAATGTGCGACAAATGAATGATTAAGGACTGCAAAGTTCAAATGGAAAGTGCATCCGATTCTAGATTGTCTCAATGCTCTTTTACGAGGCCTTCTCACTGGTCGTTTTTGCCTAGCCTCTGAATTGTGGAACCAACGCATTGCCTTTCACCGCATCAGGATTTTTAGTGCTCTAGAGCATGTCATCTAGTTCGGATCAACAACCTAGCGATTGGATAATCCTGCTTACGATTAGGTCTTTCATACGGCACTATGGGTACTTTGAAACCGTTCTTATACCACAAACTCCCCTATTGAGGAATTTGTTGGGGTTTAGACTTCATGTGCGAATACAGTACATTGACAATCACTTTTGGATGGCGGACTGACGACAACAACCGCGTCCTATAATAGCCTCGATGCAAAAAGTAGGAGACTCCAGCGCTCCCAACCTTGCTTTCTGGAACCATCTTTCGTCCACAGGCATAGACGACTGGGCCAAGCTCCATAATTCAGGATGGGACTGCGACGGTCTATTCCCACACTTAGTCAAAGCGGGAACACTTACTCTACCACAAGAAACCGACCTTTACATCTCATGTATATCAATTCAATTGACCATGGCAGCCATGGCTCAGTCCTAGCGGGCTTCACGACAGAGGTCAATGATTTTCTGACTGCTTAGCTTCGATCATCTTAGGATTACATTGAGTGGTAACCCTTATGGCGGTGATGCACTTGGGTCCTTCGCAGGACAGATTTTACAGGATCCGAAGAGAGTGACCCGGCCATATGCCGCCAACTCTGTTCGTAAGCAAGCCTAATAGGCTTTGGTGTAACTTCAAGGTCCTTACTGGAGCTCTTGTTGATGAGTCCTGTTCGAGACCCATGAGGTTAATGGGTCGCTGACAGCTAGTGGCCTGCGATTCACATGTTTGGGGAAATTTGCACAATCAAAGCAAAACTTGAAGTTATCTTAAGCGCAGGTACTCTCCAATGCCTCCAAAAGGGACTATCCAGGCACTTGTTTCCGCTATGGGGGAGAAGGGAGCAGGTTTGATCGAGCAGGATGCTTGCACGTGGAGGCCTAATTGAATTGCACTGGTTTCGCATAAAGCTTACCTACTTTACAGATCTTCCATGACACTACTTTTTCAATTCAACAAATCGGCTTATCCCTTGTCTACGCACACCCAGCCGCTAGCTAGGACAGATTCTGGTAATCTTAGAAAAAGCTCAATTGAGATCCATTGATGATGGATTCAGACGCTCATCTCTAAGTAGAATAGAAAATATACGAAGACTTAGTGATAGGAACTATTTCACAAAAGTATACGCTATATATATGCTTTTACAGGACTGTAGAAGATTCGGTTACCAGCTGTACGTACAGTATTTAGCGTGTGCAGAAAGCTATGGAATCCTTGGCATCGCATTTGTCGCGCCCCCCCCCAAATTTACTATTGAATCCAGACATTCTTGATATTCTCGCTACCACCAAGCCTTGAAAGCCTGTTTTGGTTAAAGAAATCAATCAAATAGGTAAATATGAAGCTGGTCAAAGCCCTCAACTACTGATCTTCTGTGTAGCTATGACAGGTCCACTGGCTCCGGCCCTCCTCAGTTTCGTCCGAAGGGCGCCCCTCGAAAGGGCTTTCCGGCCGCTGAAGACTCCCTAACTACATACCTGGAGCAACAGCCATGGGCTATGCAGAAAGAGATGGTGTGGTTTCTATGGGAGGAGTGAGGTATACATGTTCATAGGTCCACGATATTCAGAATCCTGAAAAAGAGACAATGAAGCGAAAAGAAGAGACAGCGTGTAGGCATCAGACAGAATGATGAACTACGGTTAAACCGAATTGCAGGTCTACTTCGTCTGACTGTCGAGCAGCTTGTCTTCGTTGACGAGACTCTTTTCAACGAGACTACGGGCTGGCGTCATAGAGCGTATGCACCAGTTGATGAGCCAGCTCGCTAGCATGCGGATAGCCGGTTTTCAAGGCAGCATTTCAAGCATAGCCTCGGTGAATATATATTTGAGGCGAATATCAAAGCGTTGGAAAGAGAACTGAAAACGGGTAACATAGATTTCGATTCTATTTAAACCGAAGCTTGTTCTATAAGATGCTTGAGGGGATGAATGAATTTCTCTAGAGATAGGTTCTGGCTTCGGCGTAACGACGACATGATGGCTTCGGGGGTCGGGAGGAGGGGAGCTACAAGGATGTTAGCACTGTGAAACGTTTGAACAGCTTCATATTTACCTATTTGATTGATTTCTTTAACACGAAAACAGGCTTTCAACAGTTTCAATATCAAGAATGTCTGAATTCAATAGTAAATTCTGGGGGGGGGGGGGCGCGACAAATGCGATGCCAAGGATTCCATAGCTTTCTGCACACGCTAAATATGATACCGGTACGACTAAGGTACCTTACTTACGTACCTAAGGTAAGGTAGCCCTCGTACACGATAAGCTGCCCCGCAAACCCTTGACAGAAAGTACGTACTCGGTAGTACCGTTCGGTGGATACTTTCCTTTGGACTACCTTATCAGGATGGAGGGGTCGAGGGGGATCTCCTCCTTTGGACCTCAATTGCAATTCTTTCGCTCACTGTTGTCTTCTCCCATATTCTGCAATGACCACCAAGAAAGAAACCTGGCAGGACCTAGCTAAATCAAAGCGCGATTCAATCAACAACTCAATACCAACCGCATGGCGAATCAGCTCGATCCCCTCAGCCGTGGAGCAGCGAGATGTTACTGGAAAGTATGTTCACCAGTTCCTGTCTGCAAGAGAGGTTGAGATTACCGAGACAGATGCGGTGGACATTGCCGAGAAGACTTCCTGTGGACAATGGACAGCAGAAGAAGTGATCAAGGCCTTTTGTCATCGGGCCAGTCTGGCACACCAGCTTGTAATGTTCCCAAGGGGAGAATTCGAGCTTGCAATTGACAGCTGAGGCAGACAAATTGCTTGCACGAGACCTTCTTTGATGCAGCCGTTCAAAGTGCAAAAGAGCTTGACGAATACTACGCGAAGCACAAGGCACCTATCGGGCCATTGCATGGCTTACCCGTCAGTCTGAAGGATCAATTCCATGTCAAGGGCGTGGAGACGACAATGGGATATGTCGGGTGGATGGGTACGTTCCAAGGCAAGAAAGGGACTGGGAGGGAAAAGGTCTTCGAGAGTGAAATGGTTATTGAGCTTCGCAAGGCGGGAGCTGTACTTTATTGCAAGACCTCGTAAGCCAAGTCGCCCAGTGGATTGAGCGATACTCCGTCTCACATTGAGAAACTAAGTGGAGTTTGACAGGGTTCCTCATACGCTCATGTCCGGTGAGACCGTGAACAACATCATTGGTTATACCTGGAACTCGAAGAATCGGCATCTCAGTGCTGGGGGAAGCTCTGGAGGTAATAACAATCCGCTTGCCTCTATGATGGGATCTGACTGCTTGCAGGTGAAGGGGCTCTCATTGGTTTGAAAGGGTCGCCGGTGGGTTTTGGTACTGATATTGGTGGCAGTATTCGTATACCCGCTGCTTTCAACGGTCTATATGGGATTCGGCCATCCTCCGGACGGTTACCTTATGAAGGAATGGCGAATTCTATGGATGGACAGAACTCCGTTCTATCTGTCGTGGGACCGCTTTCGCATTCGGCAGCTTCGTTGCGATTACTGATCAAGTCACTCTTATCTCAACAACCATGGCTGCATGACCCCCTTGTCTGCGAGATGCCCTGGCGAGATGATCATGAAAAACAGATTCAAGACCTCATTCATGGTTCGCAGGGTGATAAGCCCAAGCTAGCTTTTGGTTTTATGAAGCATGATGGTGCCGTGACTCCACATCCACCTGTTCAACGGGCTATGGATATTGCTGTGATGGCTCTGGCGAAACTTGGTCACAAGGCATGTTTTGTTGGGGCAAGACCGGAAGCTCCATCGCTGATAGCTTTCAGGTCATTGAATGGAAACCACCGGCGCATCAGCGTGGGAACGAGATTGTTGTTGGTGTAGATTGTGCAAGAACGTTCGAACAGGCCACTGACATGCTCCTAGCTAAAATCTTGGAAATACGACGGGGGTGAAAACGTTCATGAAGCATTCAGTCTGTCTGGGGAGCCACTTGCGCATCAATTGGCAGCCGCGTACGGCGACAAGCCATTTGAGCAGATGAAAGCAAGCCAAATTGCCGAGAACAATGTTGCAAAGCGTGAGTACCAAAAAGAGTACATGGAATATTGGAATAGTACCGAAGCCCTCACTGGCACTGGAAGACCAGTAGACGCTCTAATAATACCTGTGGCACCTTTCTCGGCTCCACGCCCATCTAAGTACACCTACTATGGTTACTCAACCATCTTCAATGTTCTCGACTACACATCTTGCACTATCCCAATAACTTATGCCGATCAAAATGTCGATGTGATCGCCAAGGATTTCAAGCCCATCAGCGACCATGACAAGGCTGTTGCCGAAGGCTGTGAGTAATCTTTGTGGTTTTGACGAAAGACATACTGACGCTAGACTCAGATGATCCAGCTATCTACGATGGGGCTCACGTGTCACTGCAACTCGTGGGACGTCGGTTGCAGGAGGAGAAAGTTCTAGCTCTTACTGAGCATCTTGGCAACGCTATCTGGGCTTCAAAATAAGCCTGCTCTAAATGACAGATTCTTTTGGATGAGTATTTTGTATAGGTACAATATCAACCTTTGGATGTTCCTGTCTTCTAGCAATCTGCGGATCTGATCGAGAGTGCGGATTTATGTCAAGCGGTTTCTACACCATGATATGCTGTTACCATATAATCAAGCCAAGATCACGCCCTTGGATTCAACCAGGTCTTCAAGCAGCTCCCCTTTGACCATAAAGTAGACACCTGTATTGTTAGCGTATTGCAGCTGCAAATGCATTTATTGGGAATGGTACCTGAGAGACTAACCCAGTCGGGGTATAAACCATCAACCCGAGATCTTATGTGCATCTCGCCAAATCGGTCAGCGCTTGCCCTTGTCAACCGCAGCTATAAAGTCGCGCTGGAAGTGCTACTCCTGAATCGCTTTGGAGCCGAACTTGATCAAGCTCAGCGGATGTAACACTCTTAGCAATGGCCGACGCCCTCGTAGCCACTCCTGGATCCAACGCCGATGGAACCAAGATGCCCAAGGACAAGAATTGTCCATTCTGCCATGCCCCATTCACATCTTCTTCTCTTGGGCGCCATTTAGATCTATATATTAAGGATAAGAATGCTAAGCCACCGGATAATATCCACGATGTCGAGGAGATCCGTCGCCTTCGCGGGAATGTCACCCGTCGCCAGGCGCGTACCTCATCAGCTAAGAGGGAAGGCTCGACTCCATCGAGCGCAAAGGCCACGCCAATACCTGACCAAAGCTCTCCCCCGAGCGGGCTGCACTATTCCAATACAGGTCACGCAGAGGGAGGACCAGTCAGGGTGAACTTCAACAGGCCCAGCTGGCAGGCTACGGGAGTCATCAATGATCTGCCGCCGGTTATAAGAGAAAGTCCTTCTTACCCAAAGCCCCGTAATATCATAAGAAGGGCATCAGCAAAGGAAGACGTTATTCGGAAACAGGATGCGCTGGAGGAAAAAGAGCGAGGACGGGCGGCGGAGCTTGCTCTGAAAGAGGTTCTGGACAGTGTGAACGCTGCCAAGCAAGTCCTCCTCTTGTATAAATGTCGCGACAAAGCACTGACCTTTTCTCTTCTTGCAGCCGACGAGCTCACCCTCGGCCACTCCTTGATCTCAACTTCTTCAGGCTCTCTTTTCCAGCGATATGCTTGCAATGTCTGGTGCCGCCTCCTTCCTTCTCCGCGAGCCCAACCTATGTCGGTCCAGCACATTGGCCTATCGAAACACCTGGACCTGCTCAGTTCGAATCTCTACGGCTATGGCTTGCATCCAAGCTAAAATACTGGAGGCGGCAGCGAGCCGCAGCTGGTCCATCTAGTGAAATCAAACACAATGGTTTGAATGGCCATACGAACCAGCAAGAGCCGGACCCCGACTCCCAAGAGGAAGAAGAACGATATTTCAGACATCTTCAGAACGCCTACACAGATTGGTCAAGTTTGACGGCGGAGGAAAGATACAATTCTTGGAAAGTAGAATTCATGAAATCATACGTCCAGGAACAGGAGAACCACAAAGAAACCGCCGCCAACCTCAGCAAAGCCGAGCAAGAAATCCAATTCCTCCGCGCCCAACTCCAACGAACCACCTCCCAATACCCCCAAACCGATTCCTCTTATTACCAACCCTCAACCCTTTCCCTATCCCTCGAAACCGCCCTTGCCCTCTCTGACACCGACAACCTCAAAGACTGGGACTTCGACGCCCTGATCACAAAACACCAATCCCGTCTCCAATCCCACCGCACAACCCAAACCCCCCTCCCCACCACGCCGGCAGAACGGCTTCCCCCTTCCCACCACAATAACAACATCTCGCTTACAAACGGCACGTCGCCCTATCCCCCCCCGCCCTCACACCGTCCGCACAGTAACGCTGAACATAACTCCCCGGGGAACAATCACGAGGATCTTGATCTCGCGGACGCGCCGGGCGATGAGGATGACCAACAGCAAGGGGAAATGGACACGGGGATGCTGGATCCGGATCTGCGGGATAAGGATACTGTGATGAAAGGGGGAGGCGAGGGCGGGGGGCGAGGGGAGTACGCGGGTGGAAGGATGTTGATGGGATTGCGGGAGTATGAGGGGATAGGGTTGGGGAATGGAGGTGGCGAACGGGGCGGTGGCATGTGAGGCTTTCAAACCTTGAGGTTGGGATCGGTGCGGTGCAGTGGATGTTTATAATGATGGGAATCTGGGTTTCGGGACTAGGGCGCTTCTGGCTGGGTTGAGATCTGGTGTACATAACGGCTGGGGCAACGGCATGGGCGACTATATCTGTCAACAGCTCGATAACAGCAGGGCATTTGCGGAGTTTCCTGAGCGGTACCGAATGGGGAATCTTGAGGTTTAACTTGTTTATATCGTGTTAATTTTGGGATATATGGTTCATGTGCATATATGATGCATCCAAGGCGGACGGTGGCTGTCAAAGATTCTATATCCGAAACTACGCAATGCAAACCGTTATCCATCCAATTCTTCCTGCCCATCAGACGCCGGTACCAGAACCCCCCTCCCATATCCGTCTAGCCCAAGTAAAGCAGCCTTTATGCGATGCAATATATACAACCTCTCCTTATACTCCCACCATCCCTAAACATCTCTCTTACATCAACCCACGATCCATATCCATTCCCCTATCACTCATACATCTCCCCCACCCATCACCCCAGGTTAATCGTCCGCCAGATCCTCCTCATCGCTACTCCTCCTCCCAAAGAGGCTGACGCGGTTCTGGATGGCGTAGATGGCGTAGCCGACGAGGGAGAGGACGACGAAGAGGCAGATTATTATTATCGCGATGACGATGTTGCGTTTGACCATTTTTGGGGGTTTTGACCGGGGGCGGTTAGGGCTTTAGGGCGGTCGTAGAGGTAAAGGTCGGGTTCGGGGGAGTGGGAGGGGGAGGGGGAGAGAGGGAAGCGCTCTGGTGTGGAGGCTGGTAGGAGATGTGTGGTCGGAGGGTGATGAGTTGGATGGGGAGGATGAGGTTGACTTGTTCGGTGGTGAGAGGTGAAGAGGCTGAGAGGGCGCAAATGCGTGCGTCGAAATGAGGTATTGCGATACGTCGAGCTTGGCTCTTTGCTTGCTTTCAAGGTCGAAGTAGAGATATGGCTTTCAGATCGCTTCAGACGATACAGAGGTACGGAATACAAAGGCGCTCGAATGCTGGGGGTATCAATATCGTCCTAATCGTAAAGGTTCGTAGCTTTTCGAACAATGGTATTCGTCGAAGATATCTATGCAAGAACAAGACCTGATGAGGCGTCCTTGCATCTTGTATCCACGCCAGATTGGCCGCCCCAACCTCTGCGGCATCATGCGTGGCTGGCATGGTGATTGTCGAATCATGGTGTTTGTTGACTTGCAGGGGTGTGGGGTTCCCAGCCACGTGAGAAGGGCGCTAGCGGGTAGGGTGCCAAGCTTTGGCGGGGAGATCCGCTCAGGTTAGCGTGGTTTTAACTCCGGAATCCGTGGCAGGTGACGGAACGCAAAAAGCAACGAGGACAATCCTAAGGTATGTTTTAGGAATCAGTGAGCGAATTCTGACGTCGTTGGTTAGGAGCAACAATATCCGTAAATCGCTTCCGATTATCAGCGGCGACGCAATATGTCACCAAACCACTGGCCAATCTCAACCATCTCCCTTTCTCCCCATATTCCCAACCCTTCCCTTTCCACGACCTCGACCCTCTCCTTCCCCACGCTAGTCCCAAGCTTCGTTGTCCCATCTTCTTCCCACACACTATCTTTACCTCCTTCTTCCCAAAGACCGACACTTCTCCGCGCCAACTCCACAAGTTCCAGCCCTTGAACTCGCAACACGTTTTCCTTGCCCACCTCCACCCGCATTTTCGGTAACCTCAGAGTCGCGTGTCCGGGCGGATACTTGCGATGTGATCGACGCTTCTTCACCGGAGTCAGGGATGGATCTTCTACCTGCGGATCATCATCCGGCGCGTTCAAACCGAGACCGGCATAAGCTGACAGATCCGGAGGTAGATCATAACCAGGGGTGCGGAAGAAAAGAAGCGGGCTTATGAAAGGGTCGAAATAGGTCTCAGGCTTGGAGAAAAGGGCAGATCTAAGAGCAATGAGGCTCTCCATCGATATAGAATTGGCGGGCTTGGCTGTGGTAGGGTCACTTGCAATGCCCTTGACGAGTGCTATGTCCTGGGAACCCGGAAGCTTAGGATATAGAGACTCTGCCGATGAAGCAGAAGGATGCGGTTCAGCTTCCTCTATTGCAGGAAACAGCGATGTCCAATCGACAATGGGGTTTCCCACAGCGACGCCACTTATACCCGGCTTGCCATCGTGGCATTCGGTCAGGGCCAGCATGCTAGCGAGGCTTCCTCCAATAAGCTCACCACAGATACCAAGCTTTGTGTACGTCACAGTCTGATATAAGCCATTGGATGTCTCCGTGCTTCGAGCTAGGTGTTTCTGGACCCAGTCATATCCTGCCAGTACATCGTGTATCGGAGTCGGGTACGGGTGCTGGTCAGATAGTCGATAGTCTAATCGCACCACTGTCGCATTCGAGCTCAATGCCAACGGAGTCGTATTAAAGGGTCCCGAGAGGTTGGAAAAGCCGCGGTGGAGGAAGAGGATAATGGGGCCATTAGGTGAAGGCTTGGGTGGATAGCGGATACTGGAGCTTTATGTCAGTATTGCAGGGTTGATAAGTCGATAATGAAAAAGCACCTTAACGGTACGAATCCATTCAATCCAACTTTCACTTTGACCTTCACTTCGTCACTCTCGTCGGAGAGAACAGGAGCATAGCCTCGTCCCGAGCTTGTACTATTGGCTCTCGTAAGAGCATGGAGTAGCTGTGGCTGTCCCAACGACGAGCGGAGCGGGAGAGCATGATGGGAACCTCGCATCTCACCATGACGAGTTGCAGTGTGAGCAATAATGCAATAAGGTCGGCAAACTTTCCTTTGTTGTTCGCCGACTATTTTGGCAAGGTTAGCCGAGACGCTTGGTCCGGGGGCGTCGGCTCGCTTGGGCTCGATAGATATCTTAAATCTGCCAATGACGATGAGCATCGTGGGGCATGTGTATTTAGGTAGCTCAAAACCCCATTCTCCGGTGATTGATTCCTCTGTCATTTTTAGTAGATTCCTGTACGTCTCGTTGCTTCTACACTTACTTCCTTAACGTTGCAGAACTGCATACACAAATTTGAAATATCTAGAACATAATTTATTCCTGGATTTAAACCTTTCTGACCAGTGAGCTCTGCACGATCAGGAAAACCCTATACCATGCCCGAACTGACATTCGTTGCCAAGTGGCTCCTATCATTCATTGTGTTCGTCATGCTCAGGTCTGCCCAGCGAAAGCCCTCCCAAATATCGACCTCGGGCACTGACTCGGGCAGGGCTACCACAATCTTTCCACCAACAACCATGGCATACATGACCCCTCATTAACACCTTTTGGCGAAGAACAATGTCGCCAATTTGCTCAGCGGTTCCCTTACCGTGATAACGTCGAGCTCCTCGTCACCTCCCCCATTCGCCGAACCATCTATACCACCCTTATAGGCTTCGAATCGGAAATAAAGCGTGGCGTAAAGGTTATCGCAATTCCCGAAGCGCAAGAAGTCGGTGGCCTGCCTTGCGACACTGGCAGTGATGCTGAAGTGCTGAGAAAAGAGATGGAGGGCAAGCCTGTAGATCTGAGCTTAGTTCACAACGGATGGAACAACAAAAAAGGGAAATGGGCCACGGATGCTGATGCAATTGAAGATAGAGCGAAAGACGCCAGACGATGGTTGAAGGCCAGATCCGAGAAGGAGATTGTGCTCGTCACGCATGGCGGGTTTTTGCATTTCTTCACAGAAGATTGGGCTGATACTAGAAAATTCCAAGGTAGAGTGGCCACTACTCCGCAAGGGCTTCTAGAGCTAAAAAAATGTTACAGGCACTGGTTGGGCCAACACTGAGTTCCGCACGTACCAATTCAAGGATGGAGATGATGACCGCGCCTCGTTGATTGAGACTGCCGAATCAAGACAGCTCAGAACCGGCACTGAAATTCCGTTGACGGAAACGGAGCAGTTTGAGTTGAAACAGGTTGCAATGACGACATGGACGGACCTCGGATATCAGCCTTCAAGTAATCTCTAATGAGATCGATGAGTTATGTACGGTCGACTCTGATTCCTGACGGCCATTCAGAGGCATCAATGTTGAACGTCAATAGATGCATTGGGGGTTTGGTGTCTAAAAGCATTAGAGGTTACTAGAACAGTCAATCCCGCCTCGGGGTAGAATCAGATTTAGAAGCAGATCTAGAAGACGAGAATGTAGTACCAATCAAGCTGCTGGGGACGACTATGTAGAGTTTCAAGTAAACCAACGAGCTTACCTACTTCGTTACTCGCTATTCGTCAAGTATGGTCAGTTAGTAGCCCAATCTTTCAGTGGAACATCTTCCATTGCAGCACCTAACAATTTCCAGGACCCAGCGTGGATATGCATTAGCAAGATTGGCCATTAGACCGGATAGAACGAACGGCCGACACAAAGCCGCATTACTTGTGAATTTCATAAATGGGAGACTGGAGAGGCACAGAGAGAGCCAGAGTGACCATCTCCTCTGCCCAGAAACGAGTGGACCTTTCATGGGGATAGTACCTGGAATTAAGACTAGAGCTTCCAAGTAGAAAGGTACCGCAAAGATTATAATGTTCTAGAAAATGGATATCTCTACTGGTAGAGTAGCGAAATTTCGCTTAGCAGCAAGGGGTTTCTTCCGGTTCTAGAATAGATACCGCATGTGTCTCCCTTCTTTTTTAAAATGTCTGGCCTGTCTAGGAGGAGGTTGAGATTCAACGAACCCCATCAATAACAAAATGCGGTCGGAAACCAAGCCATTGGCGATCAGCGAGTATGAGCATTTGGAGACGCTCGTCGAGACCGAGGAAAAGGTTGAAGAAGTACCCAGAAAACGCAGGGAAGCTGTTGACCAGGCAAATCTTACCGTGACCACATCTGCTCCAAAAGTTTGGAGGACAAGAAGACGAAGAGATGGAAAGGTATTAAACATCGCTGCTCCGTCAGAGTCTGCGGAAGCGAGTAGTCTGACGCCAGTTACAGATGTTTCTTGCTGCGGAATATGTCGATACCCTGGGTGTAATGGACGAGGCTAAGGAAACGCTTCTTCGGCTGTTGAATCATCCTAATTTGGTGAGCCTCATCGATATTGTCCAGGATTCTGAGATTTGCACGAAGTCGAAAGATTACACAGTATGGGAAGATTGCAACAGAGGGACTTTGAACCGCCTGCTTTGGCAGGCGTGTGATCAGGAAAGAGCGTAAGCGGCTGTATGAGTTCCTTTGGATCCTTGAATAACCAAATATGCGTAGCAATATACCCGAGAGTTTATGTTGGCACGTCCTGGACGGTATTACGCAGGCTCTTCTTTGGCTTCATCATGGCCATAGGCATACATTTCCATTCGACCAGCACATGATTCGTGATGACGATTGGCATCCCGTTACTATTGTTCAGATCAGTCCAACAAACAGTAAGGCCATTGTAAAGATGACTTCAAGCAAGAAGCTCCTGACAGATAGATAGTATACTTTACCGTTCCAAAGGGCGAAGAGACATATGGTGACGTGAAGCTAGGGTGCTTCCGTTCAGCGGCTGTGAGTTCAACGTCCATGTTTGTGGAAGCATACAAGCCTCCGTGGGTTAGAGCATATGGTGCGTACATGGCACCGGTAAGTCCTCGTAATCGTAGTAGCGAGGTGGAATTAACCGTTTTAAGGAGGTACAACGAAACACCCATACGTTATCACCAGCAGCAGACGTTTGGTCTCTCGGAGCTGTACTGTACCGCATGATGTCTGGGGGGGCACCAACAAAGCAAGATGTCTCAAACAAAGTAGGAAACGTCGGAGAAGATGATTTCTGGGTAAAGGCTATCCCAAGCAGATATAGTACGGAGCTGAAAAAGATTGTGAGGGCAATGCTGCGTGTAGACAGAACGAAGAGGCCTACTGCCGATGACCTCTCCGTCGGCGTTGACCACGGGGTGAACATCTGGAGAGATAGCACCTCGGAGGGAAAGCGACTCATTGGAAAATCGTGACACTGATCCACCGAGGAGATATTCGCAGAACGGTGTTCTAGTTATTTGAATATTTCAGGATGGAGAAAAGACCTTCATCGCTAAGCGCTTTGAAGCGCTTAGGGCTAGTTAGATCTATGTAGGTAGCTTTCGAATTTGCAAATCATCTGGAACAGAGTACCTTATCTATCCCTAATATCCACATTACTGTCACGAGTTCCTGCTTGTGTTCTTGTCTTACTTGTCGATCTTTGGAATGATAATCTCGTTGAAAATCGACGATAGAATTAGTCTGTGAGGTCTGAAGCCGCTATTGCTCAAGAGATCAAGATTTGTTGTAAGGTATTCTGTTGATGCGAAGTGAGTTGGCTGAGACGGGCAAGGCTTCTACAAAGTATTGTATTGTAATTGAGGTTGGTATTTTTGGTATTCTATACGTCATGGCGCGTTTATTTCCGGGAGTAAGCGCTGATTCACACTTGAATTATTCGTACTCAGGCCTCTCTGTGACTCTCGTTAACCCACCTGTTTGATACCCTTATTAAGAGTCTCCTTTTTGGCCAAGATGCCGTTCGGAATCAACAATCCTTTCCCCACGTCTATGAAAGGTGAGTGCGAGAAGGCTGGTAAAGTGAGTTAGAGAAATTTGGTCCTGATCTGAGTTGCAACATTTGGCTGATATTGCATGCAGATTCTCGCCTCTTTTGTGGACCCACGACAGGCGTTCGGCCCTGACAAAGTAATACCACCCCATATATTAGCAAATGCAAAGGTATCTAGATTTTCTCAATCCTCATCCGCTCCATGTGACGTCCAGAGAAGGTTGGGCTAATACAGTCATCAGGGTCTCGCCATTATCACGGTAATCAAAGCGGGTTTCTTGGGTTCTGCGCGCTTCGGTTCTGGTGTCGTTGTCGCTCGTCTTTCAGATGGCACATGGTCTGCACCCTCAGCTCTCGCGACAGGCGGAGGGGGCTTCGGCGGACAGATAGGCTTCGAGCTGACAGATTTCGTCTTCATCCTCAACGACGCTGCAGCTGTAAGGACCTTCTCGCAGAAGGGAGCATTACAACTAGGCGGCAATGTGTCGATTGCCGCGGGCCCGGTTGGCAGAAATGCAGAAGCTGCGGGAGCGGCAAGCTTGAAAGGTGTGGCGGGGGTGTTCTCGTATTCGAAAACGAAAGGACTGTTTGCTGGAGTCAGTCTAGAGGGTGGCGCGCTAATTGAGCGGAGAGATGCAAATGAGAAGATGTACAACAGTCGGATCACCGCAAGACAATTGCTGGAAGGAGGAGTAAGGCCACCACCAGCTGCGGAGCCGCTTATGCGTGTACTAAATTCGAGGGTCTTCTCCGGAACTACAAACCTTGGAAATGACACAATGTACAACGACATCCCGGTCTATGACGACCGCCACGATAACCTCGTTTGGGAAGGAAGACAAGGTCAAGGATACAACGAAGGCGTACGCACAAACCGCACAGGCTCCACCAGTGGCGCCAATGACTACGAGTACCGCGACAAACCCCAAAGAGCAAACACTTGGGCCGACGACGTTTACGACCGACAACCCAACAGTGCCCCCAGTCGCTCAATGACAACACGGGCAAACCCTAACGAGACTTTTGACACTCTGGGAAGGCGAAGTCGAGGAAACACTGTTGGCGATGATTACACATATAGCGATCAAAAGCCTAGCAGGCCGACAGCACCAAAGCCTAAATTCACACCTAAGCCTAGTGCAGCCTCACTCGGTCCAGACGAGGCGATTGCGCTGTACACCTTCGAAGCGGACCAACCCGGCGACCTGGCATTTAAGAAGGGAGACGTGGTCACTATAGTGAAAAGGACGCAAAATGCGTCGGACTGGTGGACAGGCAGAGTTGGAAACCGAGAGGGGATATTCCCCAGGTATGGTATAAAAAATTCCATCCATCAGGCTGAGACTACTAACAATCAATAGTAATTACGTGGACTCTGTACACTAATGGAAGAATATGGACCCTCTGCATAGCCTCATCATGAGATCGTCGTGCTGCCGCACTTTACTAGCAAGCGTTGGAGTTTGGTTTATCTTTTAGTTCTTTTGGTAGTCAGGCTTACTTTGCCATATCCGAAGGTGTGCTGGCTGGCTGGGACACTTTCTCCATGTGGATAGTCCCTTTTTGATCACATTTGTCCCCTACGAGCTGTACGTACTCTAGCTTCTCTCATAGGTTATTTGATGTTCTTTTCAAGCGTACCTGTCTATGAACGCATTTCTTTCGAGTCCGCCTAGCTACCCGTATCGTCTACCAGATGGATTAGCGACTCGCTCAATTACCCTGGAAATCCCGGAGGGCATAATAGCACATACCAGGACGGCTTACGAACTAGGTGCCCCTGCTGACGGATGTGTCTATGGAATTCTACCCCTCAAGCTGTGGCCAATTATAAAAAATCTTCCAGTTGTCCCAAAGAATATCTGCCCAAACGAGTGAACCTTCAGCCAGCATTCACACCCACAAGACAAAGTAAGGTCCACCAAACGCGCAGAGCTACGTCTTTCTTCTGTCGTTTTTCGTTTGGTAATCGTGTCGCCGTCATCAGTACCGCGTCTTGACCACAAACTATCGCCCTTATCAAGCATCCATCTTCATACCCACTACCTCCTTATACTTCTTTGAGAAATGACCGGCCCGTCCTATTCCGCTGTCCTCTCAAATGATGCATAATTCTTAGTTTTTGTCTCTTCTGATGTCCCATCTCTGCTTTGATCTCCCTAACTGACACTATTATCTCTTTATGTTGCGGTGAACTCATTTGGGAAAACTCCTGGGAGCTGAGGGGATAGCTCAATAAACATGTGTATGTCGAACAGCTGGGTTGTAATTCTTGTGCCGGTTGCACAGGCCGCGGTGGACTTTACAGTTGACTGAGGAACACCTTTTGATGTGCTGTGCAATCTTGCACTCTAGACTTCTTTGCTATGTTCGTCCATTCACGATCTGTTCCTCTCGATATACTCGTCTTCTTTCGCGATGTTTATTCGACCTTGCGCCGACAGCCAGAGCTCAAGTAATGGCTGGGGCGTAATAAACTCATTGATTAAGTCCCTTGCTTTGTCGGCTCCTAGAATGAGCCAATCAGGGTGGAGTAAATGATATCCAGGATTCTTCCCATGTATTCAATATAGTAGTACTATTTTCCATCCATGAGATTGAAGACATTCAACCAATTGAGAGCAAAGTAGAGACGTTCGAGGGTGTACTGAGGAGCTCTTACTGCAGTCATTACGAGCATCGAAATCATGTACGAAGGATTTTCTCCTTTGGAGTTAGGTAATCTTCTCAGATCAGGTATAGGCATCGCATCGCCCTTGCCAAGGAGAACTTCAAGTTATTGTGATGAACCGACGTCTCAGTGGAATTATGTATTGCATGGAATCCGACTAGATGCGGAAAAAGGACTTGTTAAGACATGAAAAATTGAAAATGCGTGACTAAATGGGTTGTAGAGCAAAGGAAGATGGACCATCCAAGTAGGGCAAACTTCGATTAAGTACTCTACCCATTTTATTAATCTTTACTTTATATACTCGACGAGGCTTGATCTTCGAACCCATATCGCATTTAGAAGTCCATGGCATCAGTTATTCTCAGAGTTTAATCCTACCGCTATCAAATATTGAGGGCATTAGCGACCTGCGAGCAGCAAACTAACATTCGCCTACTATGAGGGCGTTCACTCTGGAAGGAAAGGTGGCGGTTATCACTGAGTAGGTCTTTCTACAGGATAGTGATTCCCCTTTGTCATTACAATACACTATCGACTCTATATCTCATCCATAGTTCCTGATGTAAAGCCATAATCACATTTGTTCGTCACTCAATGGCTTGACTCGGTTCTCCACGGATGACTGAGCTTCCATTCTTCTTGAGTCACAAATGTCTATTCTTCATGGTCTACTTGCTGTACCTTTCCTTTTTCCTTCACTGAGGCTTTATGTTATTGCAGCGGCGCTCGTGGTCTAGGATGGAACATGTCTCAAGCACTCGCAGAAGCTGGTGCGTCCACCATAGCCCTACTAGACTTGAAGCAAGACCTTGGCGACGAGGCCGCCGCAGAACTCCGCTCCATCACCGGCATTCCCGTCCAATTCTACAAAGTCGATGTCCGTGACGCCAAAGCAGTCCCCGAAGTCATGGCTCAAATCTCACAGAACCTGGCTGCCCTGACATCCTAATCAACTGCGCCGGCATCGTCGACTCCAACATCAAAGCCGAGGACTACTACCCACAACTCTTCCGCACTCTCATCGACACAAACCTCACCGGCTCCTTCCTCGTCACCCAAGCCTGCGCCCACCACATGATCCCGCGCGGCCGCGGCGGCTCCATAATCCTCATCGGCTCCATCGCCGGCTCCCGCGTCCTGCCCCCGCAGGAACAGTGCGCCTACAATGCCTCCAAAGCCGCCGTCATCCATCTCGGCAAGTCCTTGGCGGCGGAATGGGCGCAGCATGGCATCCGGGTCAACACGATATCTCCGGGGTACATGGATACGGCGTTGAATCACGAGGCGCGGTTGGATGGGCTGAAGGCGCATTGGAAGCGGATGACGCCGATGGGGAGGTTAGGGGGCGCGGATGAGATGAACGGGCTTGCGGTGTTTTTGGCGTCGGATGCGTCGGGGTTTGTGACGGGGAGCAATTGTGTTGCAGAGGTGAGTTTGTGATGGGATGGTAGGTGGGGAAGGTTACTGACTTTGATGGTGTAGGGGCGGTTATTCGGTATACTGAAGAGAGGGAGCCAAGCAAATGGACGACTCGAGGATTCGGAATCTGGGAATGGGGAAAGCTTAGGCTTGGAGTTGGATTTTGATGTCTTATCGTCAAATAACACGGCCTTGAAATGAAATTGCCAACATCTCAAACGATCACGGAGGCTTGCCATCAGTAGAGGTACTGGTCGCAATACGCTCTACTAGGACTCTTGCACCGTGCACTAGAAAGACATCTTAAGACATTTTATAGGTATAGAAGATAGCAAAGTGGGAAATTAAACGGAGCCATTCGATTAATTACAAGTCTATAAACTTTATGGGAATCTCTACCACGATGAAAATCTTGACCCCTTTTCCAGGGGGTCCTGTAGGCGTGCCAAGATGTCCAAAACAGCTGCAAGCCCTTACATTACCTCATACAAATCACCTCCTACTTCGTCCCACCACCTCCACGACTCCCTCCCCAACCTCTACTCTCCACCCCTCGCTAACCAACATCCTCCCCACCGCCGGACCTAGCTTCCCTTTTCCCCCCTCACTATGCCTCCCCACTCCCGTCACAAACGTCAAGCCCCTTCCCTCCCCAACCTTCCCAGCCCTGGCCCACTCCCCTCCACCCCTATTCCACCACGCTTCGACCCTGTCCCTTGCAATCCTTACCGCATCCTTGACGCCCACGCCGTGCAGATCCACTTCCGAGGAGGTAGACTGGGCAGCGACGAGCGCATCAGCGGCAGCTTTTTCATGGCGCTTGAGGGATGCGGAGGCATCACGGGCGACAGAGGAGTAGTAGGATGCAGCGCCGCCCATGAGGGGAGTGGATTTGGACTTGCGGTGGGCGGCGGAGGCTTGGGCGTAGGCGATGGAGCGGGTAATAGTAGAAGCTTGCGCGAGAGCAGTGGCGGTTGAGAGGGGAAGGGGGCGGTAGAATTCGCGTGGTGGTTGTGACGGGAAAGGAGGAGAGGGTGAGCGGGGAAGGTATTGGGCAGTTATTGTTGTGGGAGCGATGAATGATGAGGTGGAGTGGAGGGCTCGAGCGAGTTCATGGGCGGAGGAGGTGGACGGGTGCGTGAGGTTAATGAGAGATTTGAGGTGGTTGTGCGGAAGAGCGGGGAAGTCGACTGCCAATTCGCAGACGTGCGCTTCGAGGAGGGCGGGTGGTGTGGATGAGATGTAGGGATTGGGATTAGAGTCTTGCAGGTCGCAGAGGACGATGATTGTGGCAGGGAGGGAGGCACCAGATTTATGGTAGGTAGAAGTAACGGTTTGACGGGGGAGGTAAGTTCGCTGTGTGATGAATTCAACGTCTTCCTTGGCGCGGTCCCATCGGCTTGCTTTTATGCATGAGCCGTTGCTCGATTCAATGTCTGACGGCGCGGGAGTTGAGCTTGTGCGGCGCGTTTTTTTCTTTCTCTTTCCTCTGGCCTTGCGCCCCCTTGTGGTACTCATGGATTCACTGAAGCCATCTATACCCCTCTTGATGATCTGCTCTCCCTCATTCGCGCCTTCGTCCTCGAAGAAGACTTGGTTCAGAAGCTCCTCGACTGCTTGGCCATAATTATACCCCAGCTTCTTCAAAGTATAATTGATATCAAAATCCTTCACGGTTGGAAACATCTCTTTGAGAACCGTAATCTTGTCTTCGCCAGATAGCGCTTCCAGTTCCAAATCATTCTGGGACTTTGTACTCCATTCCTCGTTTTGCGCATCATCCTGGATACCGCCACTGAGGTTGAAATTGTTTATCGATTGAGATATTTCTGTGAAGTCGGTCTCCTCGGATGTAGATATAAAGTCGCCGTGCCATGATTGTGCTCGGTCAGGGGACTCTTGTGTGCTGTGACTATCATATTGTAGTCCACTGCTTCCGGATGGGTCGAACTCTGTGTCATCCTCCGCAATGCTGTTCTTGAGAACGTCGAGCGTTGCTTGTATGTCTTTGATCGATTCACTATTTGAAAGATCGTAGTCTGAAATTATGGCAAAGAAAAGTGCCGAGTCTATAGGGGGACAATATTCCCTCTGTAGACGAGAGTAGTCCCCGTCAGCAACCACGAGAGTTCTCGAAGGGACAATTTATTTTCACCTCCAGAAGTTTGACATTATCGTCATCCATGTTCACTATCCAACAATCTCTTCGCGGATTCTGTACAAGCTTCAAATTGCATATTGAAGTAGAGCGCGATACGTCTTGAAATCTATCTCAAGGAAATCAACAAATAGATACGTCAACACTTGGGTGCACAACCGGTGATGTGCTTACTTGATCCGGGACGAAAATTACAATACATGTAATATTACACTGCCGTCGTCCATCCTAGCTAAAGTCCCAAGGCATAGTAGAAGCAACGATAAGAATCGTCTCTGCTTGGGAATGACGCTTAGTCGAGTTATAAATTGTTTAGTCTGAGGGCTTTGCTCTACAATATCGTTTGATCACGAACGTTGATCTCTGCACGGATACTTTGATCCTTGATTATTGTCTTACGCGTTTCTCAACGTCAGAGCTGATCAACTCACCACAGCTCATTGTTCGAGAATATAAAGTGATCAGTGTGCACCAACTGTAGTTACGGAGAAGACTACGTCAAGTCTACCATTTCAAAAAGAACTTGCCACAGTACATACTACAATCATGTCGATTATCAAGCTTGTCGAAAGGAAGACTCATCAACTGCCAGGTAAGGGAAGACAACATTCAATCACTCTGGGATTCCAGAACAGTGCTCATTTTGATCTTAGGGAGGTTGCTTGTCTCTGAACTCGCTTTTGCGGTACCCGTGGACTACTCCCACCCTGACAAAGGACGTATACGTCTTTTTGCTAGGAGTGTGGAGCGGTTCGAGAAACTAGCCGATCATAGTATTAAACAAGCCAAACAGAAACCTTGGTTTGTCTATCTACAAGGTGGACCTGGATCGGGCTGTGCACCTCCCCAGAGCGTTCCATGGACTGATTTCGTGTTGGATAAGGGTTATCAAATTCTTTTTCTGGACCAACGTGGTACAGGACTCAGCAGTACGATTACTGCAAAGACTCTAGCAAATAAAGGGAGCCCTACGATGCAAGCAGCGTATCTTAGACACTTCCGTGCCGACAACATCGTCCGTGATTGCGAAGCCGTCCGAGAGAATTTGACAGCAGACTTTCCAGAGGAGAAGAAAAAATGGACAGTCATGGGTCAAAGCTTCGGAGGTTTCTGCGCCGTCAACTATCTTTCCAAATCTCCCGAAGGATTGCAAGAAGTGTTCACTTGCGGAGGCCTCCCTCCGCTTGTTAAGCAGCCGGATGTAGTCTATGAACATACCTTTAGGACGGTTCGCCAACGGAATATGGCCTACTACGAGAAGTATCCCGAGGACATTCAGTCAGTGAAAGACCTCGTAAGACACATCGATGAAAAACAACGGCGAAAAGAGAAAATTGCGCTACCCTCAGGTGGCAGTTTCTCTGTCCTTAGACTACGGCAAATCGGATTACTATTTGGCTTTCACGGAGGTCTCGATATGGTTCACGATATGATCTACCGTCTAATTAACGACTTAAGGTATTTGGGAGAATTTACTCGACCCACACTTGCAGCATTTGAAGCAACAATGGGCTTCGACGTAGCCCCATTGTATGCATTGCTGCATGAGCCATGTTATACTCAGGGAGCGGCGTCAAACTGGTCTGCGGATCGTGTGATGCAAAGTCTACCAGACTTCATGAATGACTCCGTTGGTCAAGAGAAAATCCTATTCACGGGTGAAATGGTATTCAGAGGTATGTTCGAAGACTATGACGAGCTTCGAAGCCTCAAAGAAACTGCAGATATTCTAGCGAAAACAGATGACTGGCCAGATCTATATGATGAAGCACAACTCGCTAAGAACGAAGTGCCGGTCTATTCTGCAACATTTTACGATGACATGTTTGTCGACTTCGAGCTAGCCCAGGACACGGCGTCGAAAATCAATAATTGCAAGCAGTTCATCACAAATGTCATGTATCACAATGCGGTAAGGGCCAAGAGCGACGAGCTCCTTAAACAGCTGTTTGCATTGAGAGATGATGTGATAGATTAAAATGGCTGGAAAGCACGGCTCTAATACTGATAACTCCATGTTAGAGTAGGAGTAAGGCTCCATGCACACAGAAACGCATAAACGCTTGAGTTATTCCAAGCATTAAGGTAGTTATCCGCAAAGCAAGATCTGGAATCCTTATTCTATGACCCAAGGACTGGCGAATATATACACTGTGAAAACCATATATAGAACGTTAGACAGATTAACAAAGCGCTCAGCTGATAATATAGGCGGGCACATCACCGCAGAAGCCGAAACAATACGCAATCTAAGCCCTGTCCATCCGAAAGATTCAGCTGTTGTTGACATATCTGTTTGTCTTACTCACGTTTACTGATTCTTGTATACCTTCCTACCAGGAACAACTCGTCATATTCCCATTCCAATTCCTAACAACCACGAAACCTCTTTTTGGCATATCCAGATGGACAACCAGCATTGTCGACCTCTGAAAGGGCATAGCTTTCACTCAAAACCTAAAACTTGGATTGGAAGAAGAACAAGAAGAACTATATAGATTGGGCTAATCTTGATCGAGATTGCCACTACCTTCCATAGGCGGCCTGTTAAATCCAAAGGCCTCCAAGTTGCTGTTCAAGACTCGGTTTATTGAAGATGGAGAGCATGGAAGGTGATTTCTACCGCAAGAATTGGCCTGCTTGTTCTTATGGAATTCAGTGGTCGGATATCAGGGTATGACGTCCACTACTAATAATATTCAAAGGGGTCTAGCTCTTGAACTTCCAAGTAGCCATCCTGATTTCTTGGTACCAGCCTTCAGTGACAAACCGTCCTGTTTGATCCAACAGAAAACCAATAATGTCTGGGACAATATCAGGTCCTTGGGACGATCCATATAGAACGCATCATGTCTTTTGTAAACCTTTCAAACTTTGCCTATAAGACAAGAACTTAATATACTCATACATTCCTGGGCTTTCTTGATCTTCCCTTAATAGTATTCCACACATTTGCTCCCTAGTGGTTTCCCGCCCAAATTGAGCAGCTGGGGCATGGCAAGTACTCCCTCAAGCTCATCGCCCTTAATCCCACTCTACTCCTGCCAGTCTTTGTCCTGCTAGAATGGTTCTTCTGTTTCCACTTCCCATCCTGGTTCCTTGTCATCTCCTAGCGACCATCGAGCGTTGCTTTTGCCACACGCATCCCAATATTGTAGTAATGTGTCAACTTTTCGATTAGAATTTATCCGGATGAGAGAACTGGGCCCCGTAGCACATTGACGTCAAGCAACAACAGATAGGGAAACCCAGTATCATGTCAGGAGCCACAACCCGCACCTAAGCAATCTTACGCAGCGTACCATGACAATAAAGGAGGTAAGTGGCTCATGCTTCGTATTTGGGGTATTGCCGTATGGCTAGGTTCTTCATAATCAATGATTTCCCTTTACCTATTCGCTCATCGCTTGGCCGGGTTGTTTTCTTAATGGACTATCGTACGCTATGGTCTCTTTGACACCTGCACACTCCTTGGACGTGTGACGGTAATCAAAGCGCCGGACACCTGTTGACGGATCCTGGTGAAACACTTTATGTGGTATATTGTAGGACTTCTGAAGATGCTGGTCGAACTTTGATAGCTTCGCACCCCAATCCGAACGCCACTAGATCCTCAGAATTGCTCAACATCAATTTCGAAGCATTCCTATCTAATTAGGCATTGCGCTGGCGAAGTCTACCAAGCGCAGCTTTCTCGCATCATTGGGATCGAATTGCGCGACCTTCTCCCGGACCAGGAAACGTACCGCTGCCGTCTCCCGGTGCAACTGGACATAAGGAGCTGAGTCTCCTTCACCTGCAGCAGCGTTCAGGAGATTCTCAGTCAGCTTGCGGAAATCTGCATGTGCTGCGTCTTTTATACTACGCTCTCCCATCTCTACGTCCTCGTTTTCGCTCTGAGGTCCCCAGATTCCTTCAATGCGCCGCATTCTTTCGTCGTTACCGTCAGTGCCTTCAGGTCTTGCTTTCTTCGCTTTGCCCAGCTTGTTGAAGCCCGCTTCCAAAGTGTCTTCATTAATATCAACCATATCGCCAACTACAGGTCCGCCTAACTCTTCAGCTGCTAGCATTGCAGCTAAATGTTCTTCCACAAACTTGTTGAAGGCTTTCACTAATTTTCTAAGCTCCTTTACGTAATGTATCTTGCGCTGGTGTTGTTCTTGAATGATTTCTTTAGCCAATGTTTCAGATGGCTTCTGTGATTGATCTGCATGTTCTACTCGGAGCTTCTCAACTCGCTTTTCTAAAGCGTCATGAAGAAGACGAGAATCCCGTATATCGTCTTCTTCCTGGCTGAGCAGTTCCCGGTCTTTCACTATCTTCTTCTCAGTTACGGTAATTGAGGTTTTCGTTTGATCAATCGAGTTGTTTGAATTACGCAAAGCAAGTAAAGCTGGTAATGGTGAGTATGGTGCTGGCAATAGTGGTTCAGCATCAGTCAGTGCTCTGTAACCCGTAGTGATAGTACGGAGCTGGTGGATACGTGATACTGGATCATGGGAAGGTTCATCAAGCAATATCGATGGGTTCGATGCTGTTAGCTGCCCGAATTTAGTCTATGGTTTTGAAATATGTCCGACATGACAGAACTACCTTTTCCAACGCTGCCTCGTGCTGCTTGACTTGATCTTGCAGATGTTTCAGAGTCCTGTTGAGCCTTGCTTCATAGTCTAATGCTCCATCGACCGGCTCTGTTTCGTAACCTACATCTTTCACTTTGACAGCGTACTCCTGCAACTTGACGAATGCCTGATGTTGGGCGGCCATGGCCTGTTATTGAGACGGTCGAGAGCGGAAAATATGGTCACCCAACCCATTTATCTAGCTTGATATAACTTTGAGCTGAGATCACATACGCAGAGAACACTCAGAGCAGTTGTCGTAGTATCTACAAGCTGCGAGCTTCACAGATGCTACATTGAGATTCGATAGGGCTGATTCGTTGTGAATTGAGTCTAGTCTTAAAGAAGCTAGATTAAAACAGCAGCAAAACTCCTTTACGCTCCAACTCTCAAGTTCTCAACACCTTTTCACTTCTCACCTTCATTTACATTTCGCTTCCAACGAGAGACCACAATCAACGCGTACTTTAATACTTCTCTTTTCCGAAACACTTTTCCTTAGTTGGTGCGACTGATCGAGTGTTCAAACGCTCAAAGCTTCCCCAGGGGTCGCGATATAAACAGGTTTGGTTCAACGGATACAATCGCGGAGGTCTCTGGATTTGGACTTCATTGGCGGTCCTCCTGCGCTCTCTTACCAGACTACGAGATCTTTCTACCTCGCAACCCACTCTACCTACACCTCGCCCCTCACCACCACCACAGCACCGCCCGTATTCCTTCCTGCAATTGCAGCTGACATCTCCCATCACCGCCTCCTTGACCTCAAACCTGTCACAGCCCAGCATCATCACCCCGAACCCACTCACATTGGCGTCTTCTTCCGTCCAGTACACGCACCAGATCACCTCCCGTCTGCTCTACCGAATTCCTGCACCAGCACGTTTTTCTTCGAAATCCCTGGTGTACATAACGATCAATTCAAGAAATCACCATTAACAAAATCCCGTTGACGTCCCTTGCTCGACCTACTTTATAGCAAGAATATTGATTAACAGGCACAATGTCCGCATCACCGTCAACTCTTCAGACTCCTTCTACCAAGCGCCCCCTTGACGACGAGTCCTCTCCCTCTGGCCCTACCGATCAACCCGACGCGAAACGACCAGCTCTCGACAAGGTTGTCAAAGGTGAAGAGCCCGAAGATGAAAGCATTAAGCCTGAACCCGTAGAAGCTCCAGTGCCCTCTACCGAAGAGGACAAGGTTGAAATTGAAGTTGCGCCTGTGGAGAATGGCCACAAAGACACGCAGGGCGATACCTTGGTCCCGGATGCACCCAACGGGTCTGGCCCTTCGGCAGCATCAGTCCTGGAGACTCAACCCATTCAATCCACCGGTGGTCAATATGACAGAGCTACGTCGCACGGTCCATCACAACATCAGGGACACCAAGATGAAACTGGCTGGATTCATGTTCGCGCGGTCATCTCAAGTGCCGAAGCCGCTACAGTCATCGGAAAAGGCGGAGAAAATGTTTCCCAAATCCGCCGTTTCTCTGGAGCCAAATGTACCGTCAGCGATTACTCGAGGGGCGCAGTAGAGAGAGTCCTGACCGTCAGTGGTCTGGTAGATGCAGTTGCAAAGGTATGCTCCTTTTGGGTAAGCACTCTGCACGAGGCTAACAGATTCAGGCCTTTGGTCTAATTATTCGCACGCTTAACAACGAGCCCCTCGAAGCAGCATCGACCTCTCAATCCAAGACTTATCCCCTTCGCCTACTGGTTCCTCACATTCTAATTGGATCCATCATTGGAAAATCGGGCGTCCGCATCCGCGAAATCCAAGAAGCCTCCGGTGCTCGTCTCAACGCCTCCGATTCGTGCTTGCCCCTATCCACCGAACGGTCGCTAGTGGTTCTTGGCGTAGCTGATGCAGTTCACATTGCTACCTACTACGTCGGACAAACATTGGTGGAACAGCTGACTGAACGATTTGGTGGTCCGGCAGCTTCTGCATATGCTACTCGTAGTGGTGGACCAGCAGGTGTTGTTCCAGGCGGCATGCAGGTGGTCCCATATGTTCCTCAACCTGCTGGCGGACAATACGGTCATCCTGACAACTACAAGCGCCATAACAACCAGCCTCAAAGAACACCAGCAAACCCGTACGGTGTTCCATACCTTCATAACAACCCACCGCATCAGCAACCTCAAGCGCCTGTACATTACGGTGGTTCACCTCAACATGGCTATGCCGGCGCCGGACCCCACCAACCTCAACAGCATGGTGGTCATATCCCTCCAACGAACCATGCCGGCCCGCCTAATCAGCCGGTACAAGGAATGGTACCTGGCCAGCCTCTGACTCAACAGATCTTCATCCCCAACGACATGGTCGGAGCCATCATCGGAAAAGGAGGAGCGAAAATTAATGAGATCAGACAGCTCAGTGGAAGTGTGATCAAGATCAATGAACCTCAAGACAACAGTAATGAGAGGCTGGTTACCATTACAGGAACGTCAGATTGTAACCAAATGGCTCTGTACATGCTCTACTCTAGACTCGGTACGTAATGCATCTCCGGCTCAGAAGAAATGAGAATGTACTAATATCCCATACAGAGAGCGAGAAGCATCGGATCTAAGGTAAGAAAAGAAACAGTCTCATTTCCTAGTCCTATGGCGCCGTGTGAACGTGAGACGGTTCTCGTCACGTTTGCAGTGTAATTCTAGCATTGCGCAAATAACATTATTGCCAAAAACCTTATGAAGACGCTCATTTTAATGTGCTGTCGGGTCTTTTCCGATGATCAGTTGCTAACCTGTCTCACGTTATCGCGACGTGATGTTCACGGTCAACCTTTTAGCGTGGCTCGTGAGATTCTGTCCGGAAATGGAAACACAGCGCGACACACAAACGAAAACAGGCGAGACAGCTCGTGAACCCTCTCCGGAGATTTTCTTCCATTCATCAGGCCCAGCAGCGAACAGCTGTCGCAAATCTTTATACATGACATACCTGTTTCCTTTGTCTCTGGTCTTATAATTCATTTTCGCAAGCAGTCATGTCGACGCTCGCCGTTCGCAACACTTCCAAATTCCCATTTCACCTCTGGCATGGATTCCTCTGGGACAGTTGGAGATACCCGCAAACACATATGAAGAAGCCCCTAGAATGACTGTGCATGCAACAACATCTTTCATGGCTCCACGCGAACATTCTCCGCACAACAGAGCGCATAGCACCTTCCTCACCTTCAAATCCCCCACCCACCTCGTCTTCACCCTCCACATCCACATGAAAACCGCTCCTAAAAAGATGCCGGGCATCAACAAGATCGATAACGTCCCTAAAGCCCAACATCCTCCCCCTAAATCCTCTCCTCTATCCTCACCGCAATTTTTACCAAGTTCCCCCACACGAAATCTTTTCAAAACTATCGTTACCATCACCGTCGGTCCCAACCGCCAACCCTTCTACGTTCATTTAGAGTCCCTCTGCGCCATCTCCCCCTTCTTCGCCGCCGCTTTTAACAAAAGCTACAACTTCGCCGAATCTGGCTCCGCTACGCTCAACCTCCCTGAAGCCCGGCCCGAAGACTTTGAGTATTTCGTGCAGTGGCTGTATACGCATACGCTGAATCACGAAGAGCTCGTGGGAGGGCACCCGGCGTTTTTCCGATTACTTCGGTTGTATATCCTGGCGGATACGATTGGCGTTACGAAATTGAAGAATGATATTGTCGATGCGATTGCGGCGTTGGCGGACAGTTCGAATAGTGTACCAACGGCGGAAGATACCAGGACGATATACAGCGAGATCTCGGAGACAAGCCTCTTAAGAAAGTTGGTCTTGGATCTGTTTTTGTGGAAGAGGACGGAAGGTCTTATCGAAACACATCTGGACAGCTGGTATATTGAATTTCCTTCCTTATTTTGGGGGTTCTCTAGTCTTGTGGGCCCTTGGAGACTAACGAGTCTTTCTGTGGGAGCAGGGACGAACGCTTCTTGAGAGAACTGATAGTAAAATTGAAGCGACGGCAGCCAGGGGATAAAGCATTTCCATGGAGGGCCAGGCCGGACAAGTGCAAACTTTATCATGAGCATGATAAATGGGCTGAATGTGAGTGCATTGCCGTCAATGGGTTAGTCCGTCCCCCAAATATGGAGATATTGTTCTGATTGTTGATCAGAGAGCACGAAGTCCATGGTGGTGTGAGACCAAGGTCGGATGGGGGAAATCGGCCGGATGCGCCGTTGTGATAGCGGTCCTAGTCTAATTAGCTTGGCGGGCTGGTGGTGACGAGTAAAGGGATTGAACAGAGGTCTGGCGGGGCTGGGAAGGTTGAGAGAGCTTGATTGGCATCCTAGAGTCTGGACTTCGCGGCATTGGGAAGGCGTCAAACGTTTCTAGTATTGCGTGGGGGAATTCTATTCTTATCTTTCCTCGAATTTGACGTGGTGCATTTCGCTTGCCTCCACCCCTTCCCTCAGCAGCCCAACATTCTCCTTGAAAGACGGGTGTTCAGCAAATGCTATGTGCGCCTCCACACTTTCCCACCCAATGACTCCTGTAAAGGCCTTCGCTTTTCCTTTTATATCATCATGATCTAACTCTTCGACGACCCAGCCGACAGACGCCCCTTTGAACGCGGCTCCTGCATTCTCTTCAACAACTTTTAGAAACCTTTGAAACTTCTGATCCCAGGATTTGATGTCAGATTCAGATATGTCGGCGAGGAAGTATAAGGTGAGTCTTTCCGTGACAGGGGCACGGCCGATGGCCGCTGAGGGGGGGTGAGGCTCAAAGTTCGCATGGCTCATAGAGATGCGGTTATTGATGTTCTCATGGCTTGTAGCGGTGTCAACATCGATGATAGTCATGAGGTGTTTCGCAAAAGGGCCATATGCAGGACTTGCGACGAAGCTTTTGTGCGCTTGAACGTCATCCCAGTCTACGCGGGTTGGTTGTATCAGCTGCGGTTCCGGAAGTTTTGACACGGTGGAGCTTACCAACGAGGAGTTCGAGGACGGAAGGGTTCTCGACTTGACGTCCCCAGTAGGCGCGCTGAAAGCCTTCCTGAGCGAGGAGGGTGTCGATGGTGGATTTCCAGACGGCACCGGCGGGGGCGGAGGGGTCTTCGATTTGGGCGCCGGGGATAAGCGGAAGGACTGCTATTTCCGTTGCTGGGGCCATTCTGGGCAGTGTCTTTATGAATCCTTGCTGAGTATAAACAAAGTTCCAGGAAAGAAGTTGTTACTCCGTAGTGAGATTTATACTGCTATCAATAAGATACTAAGATACTACCTTAGTGGAATATTGTTACTGTTATTCACACCGCCTTTAGGCAGTCCTCTTAATGACACGTTATTCTAAGGAACAGTTATGGAAATAAGCGTATGTAAAATACAGTATCAGGTATCATGAGCAATATCTGCATCATCCTTCTGCAATGCTTCTCTTCTCTGTATTCACCCACCTTTACGCGATGCGCTCCCGCGTACAGTCTATCCGAAGATAAGGCTTGGCAGTATTGTAGCAGTTATCTTGAAACTACACAGAGCTTCAGGTTCTACCGTAGCAACATTGTTCTATTTGATATCAGTGTATTATCTTTAAACGAATATTCAACTAGACGGTAAGAGTATCATTCTTTTTAATACTCGGTTATCATTTTGTCACATATACAAGGAGCTACTGTAAGTCAGTATATACACCTATATAGAGGACGACAAAACAGTTTTCCCTCTTCCGCTTCTAGCTGCCAAGCTGAGCGGGCGCCGCTCTAACCTGAGCCGAGCCTGAGCGTCCCTGAGCAGGGCTGAACATCGACTGAGTTGGCCTGAGTATGCCCTGAGCGCACTCTGAGCGATATGGGCGTACGTTCGAATACTCTAGGGTTAACAAGGCCTTGGACGAGATGGATCGACACTTGAAATGTTTCCAGCCTACCGACGAAGTCGCCTGTCCGCACCCTAGCTGTCAGGCTGCAGGGGTGGTTCTATCGAGCAAGAAAGTTTTCATGATTCATGCGAAAAAGGTCCACCGAATCGACCTGCGTGCGTGACCAGTTTCCTTGCCAACGATCGACGTCCTATCACAGCGTCCGCGTCTAGGAAATGAAACTCGGCGCCGCCCTCATTGATCGCTCCTCATCTTTGTCGGCCTCTCACGGCCCTCTATCGGCTGGACATCCACTCTGCACGATTACGAAGTCAGAAAACATCAATTTCCTTCCAGCTGGATTTGTGCGCACTGCCTGCGACCAGATATACCCTTTTAAACGAAGCGGCGTGGGATGACAGCCTGAAACTTGGCATATGCGATATAAGTCCAGGCCAGCAACGAGAGCCTTAGAGGAACAAGATCGGCACCACGCCCTCGAGGGAATACTTCCACGAGCCTGCGGCAGATTGGACCTCACCCACCATATCCCAATAAAATATGTCAATCAGAATAGCTTTTTGTCAATCTTAATAAAGGATGTTATCTAAACATTTAGCCTGTTCGATCTCAGGACCGAGCCAGGAGACGACTTGAAAATGATGATCTATTTTCCATCAGCGCTCTCAATTGCAACTAGTGATTCTACAAGCCCATCTCAAGGGTCTTTGAAAGCTTCGCTGTATTCGTGTCGAGTAACGTTTTTAGCGCAACCATGTTGAGCAACGCTATCCAACGGTTCCAATATCAGAGCTCTCTTCCCAAGCAAATTTATGAGGAGTTGGATCAAGTCATCGTTGTCCCCCTCCAGAGTATATAGCGTACGTATAAGTGATATAACCGTTGACTCGTAGATTAATTGTTTGTTGCTTAAATCTTCATTATGCAATACGTCATCGAAGTATACCGAGTCCCACTTCCCACGATCCATGGTATCATCCCCGCTCTGCAAAAGGAGCCGCTCCCGACTCAACAACGCAGCTGAGGTGAGCGCAGCGTCCGGAAGGGGTTTTCGGAGTGGAAGGAGTGGAAGGTTATCAATTAGTTGCTGGTATCGGCTTAAACCCTCTTCCGATCCTATCCAGTGTCTGAGCCCATCGAGGGACCATGTGGCATAAGGCTCCAAGCGAGGAGCATTCGAATATCGCTCTCTGGTTTTCGAAGAGACGGACTGCGCCGGTAGAAGTTCTCACTGTCTCCGTTCAGCTCTAGTTTCTCGATATTTATAGAATAATAACTAACATATAGTCAGCGATCAGACGAACCTGTCGAAGGCTAAGCTCGTTCAACAGCTGCGGCGGCAGGGTCTAGGCCACTGTTAGCTTTTGCGAGCCAAACCCGTTGGTGGACTATACCAAACGACAATTCGAAAACCCCACGGGCACGTAAGGACGGCGAAAGACATTGCACAAAACAAAACGATGGACCCGATGATACTAGCAAAGCTCAAACCGGCGCCGTGAAGACCGAGTTCTGTCTCTGCGGTTCGACCAAAGGGCATCAGACGGTTACGACATTCAAGAAAGTGTTGTGGCAGCGCCCTCCCCACTCGCAACACCTTTCGGAATCAGCTGTAGTGCACCTAACACCTACAACACATTGCTGACTCAATAGGGTTGATACAAAAAACAACCCCCCACTTCTCCGCTACTTCTCTTCCTCTGTTCACTGCATAGTTACCGATAGCTTGAACCCTAGCTAGAACCTATTTTGCGCACCAGGTACGCATGAGTCTCCCCAAATGTCAAAACCGGCGGTATCAAACACGAACAAGCCATATCGAGAATTGTGAGAGCATCAGGACTTTAATATCGGCCGCGAATCACAGCCTGAGGTAACACAATCTGTGGAATTGTCGATTGGAGCCGCGTTTCGTTCATTTGTCATTGCGTATGAATTCCAAATTCCAGATGAATCTTGCGTTTTAACTCCCTCACAAAAGTCCGCCACGATCATGGAATACACACAGCCAAAGCTTCAGATCAATATGAAGAATCTCCCCAACCAAATGAGCGACTGCCTCGATGCATTATATCAATGCCGCTCTAACGATGGTAGTTCCGACGCTATGAATGTTAGCCAGGTACCCAGCGCCGTCTGTGCCCTTCAGATTGCGCAACAATTCGCAGCAAAAGCCGCAAACCGTCTCTCACAACAACAGTTTCACCAGCTACTGCAATTTCTTCGAGGTCCAGCGCACGGCAAGGTTCAGAACATGGAGTTATTGGAACAATTTCTGGCACGCAAACTTGAACATTTTCCATTCTACAGAAGTTGAAATTTCCGGTGAAGGTCGCGATAGACTTGCCCGCCCCGGTGGTCCAGCGGATGCCAACCTAGGACTGATTCTACACGTCCAAAGTGAGGATGATGTCCTAGGTGGGTTCTGGGATTCTCGTAGCGCAACTATAAGTCTTCTCCATGAGAAAGGAATCCATGAGACCTTCGCATTCGGCTATGACTGGCATTGGCGCGCACAAGGGCGCTTTCATCGCAACGCTCGTTGCCCTGCATCGGCATGAAACCAACAGTTGAGAGAATTCCACAACCAATTCTCCAGCGACCTTCTGGAGATCTTACCGCTACCTTTCGTCATCACAACATCCAGCTGTACCCGGGATAATCTCCGGAAATACCTGCCAAAGACTGCGATGTCTTTGGAGATCGAACTCGCCGCCCCTACCAGTGTTTTGAGATTCGATCTGGACATCAGAATTGATGGTACCTTACGCCGTATCATTCTCCATGTCCCTCACCCAACCGCTGGGTTCTTGACAAGCCGAAAGAACAGAGGATCAATGGCTATCCAAATTGACGCTGGCATGAACTTTATTCTATGGCTGATAGGTAAAGACTACAATCCCACTAGCTTCGTTAATCGGTATTCAGGCAGCCGCCTACGCTTTGTCCACACCGCGCCTCTTCCAGAGATGTGGGGCTATGTTCGAAAAGAGGCTGTAGAAGGAAAAAAGTTGCGGCTCGAAGACTATTCGCCAAGCTTTCTTAGCTGGGTATGTAGGTATATAGGTCACGACCCGGCGCTCGTTCTCGCTACTGGAGCCAGCCTTGCTGGGACGGCAGCAAAGAAGATCGTTTCAAGGATACACAAACGCTCCACCACGACTTCGTCCTCCACGCCATTTCAAGTCGCTGAACCGAGCGGCTCAGACAATCCGGAATGCGAAAAGCATCCCCAGCAAGATCAGGAAACCGACAGCAATAGAGAAGCCCCTATAGCCCTTCTTCACGTACCTAGATCGCCCTCCATTCTCCATCGTCCACTGGTGGACGAAATAGACATCCCTATGCCACTCGACGAGTCGTATGAGGATAACGATGAAGACCAAGGTCTTCCAATAGAAAGCGAGGCTGGTTCCGACGAGGCTGGTAAGCCAACGACTTGTCACGGAACTGCTGTTAAAGTATACAAGAATGGAAGGGTCATGATTTCTAGTGCGGAGTTTCCTTTAGAATTCCGTACTAGCAAAACACAAGCTCAGAAGATCTGCAGCTTCGGGAGCACGCCGAGAATTTACTTCTCGCCTACAGATATCGAAATTCGGGTTAACAAGGAGGTCGTCTATACAAAGCCAATTGAACGTCTTCTGGGGTCTCTTGAAGGAGCTGAGTGGCTGTCTCAGTTGATTCTTGAAAAACAAGCGTTCCGGGGAACACCGCACGAAGATGAACATGCGGAAGCAGAACCTCATAGCGGCCTTGATCTCATATCTCATGAGCGCCATGGTGGCACTTATAAAAACGGAGAACTGAAGAGGAAGCTTCTGCAGGGTGCTAATTTCCACTGCGCTCAGTTGAAAAGTCGCGGAGCTCATACTGAAAATAGGGTGTTCTTTCGAGGCGTGCAATTGACGGTCCCCTTGAAAGCGAACACTCAAATAGTTTGTGTTCGGGTCGACCTTGTTCCAGAGGGGACAGTCCATCCGCATGAATGTATCAACGGTGGCGAGGCAGGCGATCCAGCACATCGTCTTAGCATCCAAATCAGATACAGAACCATGCATGAAAATGCACAGGAGGAAGTCTGGTACAGAACTTCGGCGCAAGGCAACATTAAGAAGCTCAACTCCTTAGTTGACTTCTTGGAGGATAAGGATGGAGATTGGACAGCTAAGCAACCACGGCGATTTCTTGATAGAGATTACAGCCGCAAGAGGTTCAAGACATCATACACAAGTTGAGCTCTACGAACCGGAGCTAAAGATAAGGCCTTGAATTCTCTCCTCTGAGGACTATTACTTCTACGATAGCAGGCAGCCCTTGGTCTTGTCAAGCCTTGAGGAGCGATTATGAGGGAGCTCGCTGAGGAGCAGAGGTAGATTCCCGTGGTGGCTATATACTATGGTAAACGAGTCTAAACGAGGCATTGAGAACAGGTGTGCGGTGGTTGGCGTGAAACGTGGTGAGGCATACGCCGTTTAGGCTTGACAGGTCTACACATGTGTCTCCTCGACAGCCCCCTCTAACAATATCGAGATCTTCGGCTAGCTCAAACCGAACTCGGAATCAGTAATAGGGTTGGAGGATACGGCGTTTGAAATCTGTCGTGGAGGTGGAATTTGGTATATATTAAGCAAAGGATGGATTGTCAAGTTGATTGCCCTCTGTTCTCGGAGGGGGAAGATGGACCAAATACAGTGAGAGACGCTAAGAAATCGATACAAGGCTTCTATGTTAAGGGCTTCACGCACATGTCCTTCAATATCGTGACACCAATATGTGACGCCGGAAACCATATGCGCAATAGGCATAGCTCTTCGTAGAACATACCTTTCTTAGGACTGATATGATGGCTGGGATGGCCGCTAGCTCATTGAGGCAGACTTCTGCCCCTTAGAGGGTAGATACATCTCAGGCGGCCCACAGTACATAACAAAAAAAGGTGGTGGGGAAGTGCGATATCTCTATATTATACGAAAAGTAGCATCTAATAGATTCAGAATCCTGCATGAGAATGTAAAGTCCTTTCTTAGAGGTCTTTCTAAATAATCTATATGTATTATTATGGAGATCGTAACGCAAGTCATAGGGACGTGTGGCCCAATGGTAGGCGCACCCAATTGTCTGATTAAATGAAATCGACGCTAATATCCTTACCAGGCAAGGCGCTTGACGTTCGTCTCCCCTTGCCCGAAGAGATGATCATTACTAATCTATGCCACAGTACGAATCAAGAGATTCACGGTTCGATCCCGTGCACGTTCATTCTTTTTTCTTAAATTTTTAATTTTAAGATTTAATTTTTCTGGAACAAGAGACAGGAGAGACACTATGCGACTTTACTACTCCGTAGCCAAAGGTTACCTACTACTGCTGACAAGCACCTAGCCATACCAGCTATCAAGCAATCGTGGTGAATTTGTGTATTTAGATTAATAGTTGAAGAAATTAATGTGGCAAGGCTGTTCATGATCCTTTGGCAGCATTAAGAATAGCTATACGACAGGATACAGTCGTTTAATGTCTGAGCAGGATGAATATCGCCTGAGTAGTGGGTGAGCTGGAGGGTAGAGCGTGAGCAAAGGGTGAGCCGAGAGTGAGTAGCGCCAGAGCAGGGCGGCGGGAGCTGACTAACCGGATGCGAAGGAGAAGGAGTTTTTTGTGCACGATTATACACTATAATACCGCCTTTAGACGGTAATTTGAACCATTACTGAATATTCTAGATACAACTAAAGGAAACCATATATTTCCGCTAAGGTACTGTACTGTATCTCTTTGACAGCGGCACGAGCGGCTCGGGCTGTCGAAATGGCGGAGGCGGGGCAGGCGCGGAACTAAACCAATGGGTGTTGGATGAAGGATAGGAGAACCCCCCTCCTCCCCATCAGCCTGATCGTTCGTTTGCCTTGCGCATACTTCGATGCTATCGAACACGTGTCAGCGAGCATCTGAGATGTGTGTAAGCGGTAAGCATGCACTTCGTATGCCCACTACGTCCGTAACGCTGAGTCTAGTTCCAACACAGCTCAACGGCCGTAAGGTCAGACAGACCCAGGATAGGCTGGAGCCAAGATGATGCACCTCGCAGACTTTGCCGGGAAGTCTCTCGGGTTCAAGTCCGATGCGGTGGATACTGAGAGCTCGTCATCTCGCGAGGGTCAGGGTCTCTTGAATGGATCGAATGGGTCAAATGGCGCCGCTGCGTCGCCCTCTCCTGGGCCTGCACCGCGAATACGCCGCAGAAATCGGATGATTACGTCCTGTCTAGAGTGTCGGAGAAGAAAGTTAAAATGCGATAAGCAGCATCCGTGTGCCAATTGTACCAAGAACTCGCGGGATTGCCTCTTCCTGGCACCAGCATTGGATTCGGCAACCCAGTTGAAGTTGACTGAAATCAAAGAAAAGATGGGATCTCTGGAAAGAGTACTTGAACAGGATGTTGCCAAAAAAGGAGCCGGCAATGGAGCTAGCAGAGACCGGCCCGTATTTTTACGAGATGTCGAGGATGATGTAGACTTTGCCCCTGAGCCAGAAGATGAGAGAGACCTTGAGCCCACACCTCTCGCTATAAGTGACGCAGTATATGGCGATGATGGTGATGATGACCTTGCGGATTTGGGCTTCCAGATGGGCAAGCTAAGACTCACTGATAGGATTGGGGGCTTCTTTCGTCCAAAGATGGCCGAAGAGGTGGGGATTCCCATGTGGTCTTGAATTGCTATCCGCATGTCGGCTTCACTAACTGTCAGAACTAGCTCACGGTGACTTTGAATGACGAACGAAACGATCATAGATCACCTATAGAGAAGGAGGCATCTCCTGAGCATCCAGAGCCTTCGATGCCTACGACTACGTATGTAGATCACACATTCCTTTCCCCTGGGCCAACTTACATAGCCCCCTCGTCGAGCTTTTTCTTCTCGAGTGGTAACGCATCTGCTTCTTTAATTGATTTTCTCCCTTCAAGGACGGTTGCGGATAGATTGTTAGATCAGTATTGGGTATGCGTCCATCCAATGTGTCGTTTGGTCCATAAGCCTTCATTTGAAAGGAGATATCGCATCTTCTGGGACGATGTTCAGATAGGCATTGAACCCGCCAATTCTCTGCAGGCTGTAGTGTTTGCTGCCATGTTCTCTGGTGTGGTCAGCATGCCTGAGGAGGCCATTCTCTCGGAGTTTGGAGTACCGAAAAAGGACTTGGTGGACAACTTCCAAATGGGCACAGAAACTGCCCTTGGCCGTGCTAACATTATCCGTACGACTAAGATTGAGACCCTGCAGGCTTTCATTATGTATATGGTGGGTTATTTCTACGTCGATCAAGAAAATTCCTCTTCCTTCTAAATCCCGAGTGAAGCAGTAGACTCGTCAGTGTTATATACAAACCAATGCTGTTAGCGCCGCTACGGATCTTGATATACCTTATGGCAATTGATCCATCCGCCGTTACTTTTCGTTTCACAATGACCAGACCATGCTAACTCGAAGTAGATACCGCTTTGCCGCGGTGAAGTTTCACGTTCGCATTCAGCTCTTGTTGGTACAGCCATTCGAATTGCAGAATGTATGGGACTCCATCGCGACGGCACAGAGTACGGAATGGGTCCAGTGGAGACCCACGTTCGACGCCTGATCTGGTACCAAATCTGCTTCTTAGACATCCGAACCTGCGAAGCCCAAGGCCCCAGACCAGGAATTCGGGTCGAAGACTTTGACACACAGTTGCCCCTCAACGTGGACGACGTTGCTCTCGAAGGCCCTGATCCTCCGGAAGAGTCTGCCCGCAGATGGACAGACATGACTTTATCCCTGATCCGCTTTGAATGCAACGAGATACATCGCATCATCTGGGTCGACCGCCCTCGGCTCGAAAAGAAAAAGATTAGCTTGACCGCCGTCCTCGGCAAAGTCGAGAATTTCCGGCGCATCATGAAAGAAAATTACGTGTCCTTGATCGACGACTCCATTCCCCTCCAGCACTGCGGCCGCGTCGTCCTTGAGATTCTCACCTTGCGCATGCACGCCATGGTCTTGCACCGCTACCACAACAGCGTATCCCACAACTTTCCTGACCGCCTCCGCCAAATCATTATCACCTCCGGCATCTCCACCATGGAATCTGCCATCGAGCTCGAAACCTCTCCCGCGCTAGCCCCCTACGCCTGGTACGCCGGCGCCCTCAACCAATACCACTACGCCCTCTTACTCCTCGTGGAAGTCTTTGCCTTTCCCCAACGCCGTGAGGCGAGCCGTATCTGGGCGTGCCTCGACTACGTCTTCGAAACCCCCAACCCGGGCATGTCCCAGACGGACAAAGCCAGGTGGGTGGTCACGGAGGTGAGGAACAAAATGGGGATCTACGTGGACGCAAGAAAGGTGCGCGCGCCCAAGGAGATGATGTTGAGGTTTAGGCAGGGACCGGCACTTGGCGTGGGAAAGATGAAGGGTGGGGCCGAGCTTGCTCAATCGTCCCTGGGGGCGGCCACTTTCTATGCGCCACCTATGGCACCCACGGCGGTGAGGCAGACCGCAGGTGGTGCTGTCGCGCAGCCGTACGAGAAAAGCAATGCCGCACCGGTTGCACCGATGGTTGATGATAAAATGGTTGATATCGATTGGGTATGTTTGATTTCGATCTAAAGTTTAGTTACGGTTTGGTGCAATGGGTAAATGCTGACCTTGGCATAGTACGAGTGGGATAAGCTGTTCCCGCCAGATATCAACACCGGGGAGCTCAATTTCATCCCTACGACCACTATGGTTTAGGTTCGTAGACCGTTCGGTCTGGGGTTTTTTGTTTCGAGGCGTTTGGTGGCGCTTGGGTATGGAATGAGAATTCTACCAAGGAAGGATGGTGTGATGTGAGGGGGTTCAGAGGCAACAGGATGGGGTAGCTTTTGTGGAACCAGGCCGATATAGTACAGCTGTCTTGTTTCATAGCTACTTGTCACAAAGCCCAGCGAAGGCACGCGTTTTCCACTCTCCCACATCGTCACCCTGGTTTCCGAAATTTGGTAGCTGGGACTTTCCTCTGCTCAATCGTTTTAAATCTCTGTCGTCCAGTCAAAAATCAAATCACGATAACGTTGTTCGACAATCTTTTCCGTCCTTCCAAACGTCTATGTGGATGCTCCGACAATGAATGCTGTGATAATTTCAAGCCACGCTGCACAACGGCATGTGGAGGGCATGGGTATCGATTTACTCGCACTAAAAGCTATCCTACATTGCTCTTTAAGCACGACTCCAACTCCCTAACCAGCGGCCCCTTTTCCAAAAACGCCTCTTTCAGAATCCTATTCACCGCTTGTCTCTGCTGGACTTTATTTCTATAGCGCCGCACCTCTTCAGCGGTGACGCCGCTCAGACCTCTCTTGGGCGTGCCATCTCCATTGACAGACTCTCTTAGCAAAGCATTGGATCTATCTGGAGTACGGATAAGACTCCTCTGCAGGCTTCTCGCAGCAGCTTTTTTCTTTTCTGGGCCTTGGGAAATCCTCATGGAAGATAGGCTCTCCGCGAGATCGATATCGTTGGCGGTCGACATATGGAATTTCCTCATCTGCGTTTCTAGAACGTCAATGTCTCCACTTTTCTTCTCGGCCATCCTCGTCATTTTCAATATTGTATTCGTAACCGCTTCGACTGTGGGTTTCTTCACCGCACCACTCTTTCCATTGCGACTGTCTTGGGCTGCAAGCGTGGTCTTCAACATAGTAATGCCTCCCTCCACCTCAGCAAGCAATTTCTGGATGCGTGTGAACTCTTTGCGGAGATCATGTTGCACGGTCACTTGCTCAAGGCTAAGGGATCCGAGGCGCACGGCTGCGGTATGTTCAGGGTCTGATTTTGCTTCGATGAGTTTGCTAATCTCTTTACCTTTGGTTTCTACCTTTTTGAGCTCTTTACGGAGTTCGCGACAGGTACCGACGCGTTCTTGGAAATCGCCAATTCGACATTGTCCTAAGCGGTCTAAGAGAGAGCCCTCTATGCTTTCTAAGTCGCCAAGTTCAATCAGACACCAATCATCTTCATCCTCTAGGTCTTCTATTGAATGGCCGCCTTGCTTGTACATCTCCGTATGGCCTTTCACGAAGGCATTGAGTGAGCGTGCATTGAGACCCAAGGTATCAATCATGGAATTTATATCTCGGTACACCTTTTCAATCTGGCCAGGAACGCCGGGCTTGTCGATGTTGCCGACGTAGTCTTGATGAGCAAGGAACTCGTCTAAAATCTTTGTTCCTTGCACTTCAGTTTCCAGCTCTTCACGAACCTTTTCGTCTTCTCTATCGCTAAGGCTTTGTTCTTCCTCGGCAACTCTTTTAGCTCGTTCGGCACTGGCGCGGTTTAAACTTTCTCTGTAATCATCCTCTGCGGAGACTCGCAACCCTGACACAGGAACAGTCTTCCTTGGCACACTTTTCTTCTGGCTGGCCCCTTCGGCTGGATGTCCTGGGGCACTAACGGATCTCGCATTTGGTGCACGGAGCGAATCACCTTGTAGGAATTGTCGCACCGGACTTGGCGATCTTGGACTTTCTTGGACCTTGGATGGTGGCGGGAAATGTGGTACAGATGTTTGTCCAATTTCTCCAAAAAGAGACTTGGAATCTGGGCGAGGCTGATGCGGTTTCACTTTGGTAAAGACACCCCCGAGGGGGCTTTTATCAAAAGACGACTTGTCAAATGATCCACCAAACGAACTTCCAGCGGTGGTAGGACTTAACTCTAGTGCAACATCTACGCCGCTACCTTCGTCATCTAGACCTTCATCCAGACTGCCATCTTTAGTATCTGATGGAAGAGATGGCTGTTCTAGGGGTGGTATTCCCGGGGCTTGTGCTTTGCCCTTTGACAGCATGAAATCAGGCGGCAAAGGGGCATCATCAGCTCCAGCTTTTGATGTAGAAGCCGAGGAGTTAGAGGATTCACCCGCCGCGAAGCTTACTTTACTCGTGGACTCTGGGGGAAGAGGTGGTTCTGGAATGTTTCTGTCGATTCCGGAAGATCCTTCTTCTTCCGGTTCCGGCTTGATCGCGCGTGACGAAGAAGGTTTTATGGATGATGAAGGGATTTCAACTGGCTTTCTCGGTGTTTCTTTGGGTGTAGTTGAAATTGGTGTAGGTTTGTCCCATAATAAGGCTGAAGGAGGTGTGTCTTTTGGCGTGATCATAGTCGGCGTAGGGTTTCCCCAAGAGGTAGTTGCGGGATTACTGCTTTGTACAGCAGCAGGCGTAGTCTTACTTTGGGATTGGGTTCCGAAAAAGCCTCCAGATAATGGCGGAGTAGTGTTTGGGATCCGAGATTTGGGTTGCGCGGCAGGTGTGGACGACTCTTGTTCAGCGGTTGATGCTCGGCTGGTCTTGTCGTTCTCATCCGCGCTATCTTCCATGTCGGCCTCCCGAGTAACTGGAGTAGAAACTGCTTCCTGTGCTTCCCCAAGGGTGTTGCTGAAGTTGTTGCCAAAGAACGAATTGGATGCGTCGTTGGCAGGTTTTGGTTCATCATCTCTGGCTGTGCCATCACCCTCAAAAGTTGAACCCAAAGCGAAGCCGGTGCTAGGAAAGAGACTGCCAGGAGCCTCGTCTGTCTTTTTCGGGGTTCCTCCGAAACTTGAGTCTGTCTCCATATTAGAGCCAAAGGATGTGCCAGTGGAAGCCTTTGCAAATGGGGATTCGCCACTACTTTGAGCTTGCGCTCCCATGAAGCCAGGAGCGTTTGCAAATGACGCGAATCCTCCAGTCGAAGTTGGCGCTGAGGTTCCTGATTGAACCTTTGGCCCAAAGGGATTAGCACCAGATGTGGCCATAACCAAGCCCCCGGGTTTGCCAAACACACTTCCCGAGGCTGCAGATGATCCAGACGGTGGAGCACCCCACGGCGAGGCTCGATTACCAATTGCACCAGTTGCACCAAATGCTGGCCCTCCAGTCCCTCCCAGTGAACTTTGAGTCCCAAAGGCAGGCTTACCGACAGCCGAAGTCCCACTTCCAGAAGCAGCACTTGCTGGGCCGCTAGTTGTCCATGGTGATTGCGGCTTTCCAAGTGCTGAAGAAGCGCCAAAAGGGCCAGGAGCCGGCCCTGGTGTATCTACTGTACCTGAGGAGGGTGTTGACGGTTTCCCAAACGCGTTTGGTACGCCGAACGGGTTTGGGCTTGATGTAGGCGCCGTTTGCGATATCATACCTCCAAATGGCGACGCTTGTCGACCCGCCAGGCTTTGCGCCTGGGGTTGATCGCCGCTAGCGACAACAAGGCCTGGGTAAGTGGTACCCTGCCTTATCGACTCTACGTACACTATCCACCACGACGACAAAACACCTTCGTTGTTCAAAATTAGAACTGCTGGTAGAGGGGTAGAAGATGCCTCCATCTCCTCTCCCGGAAGCGGCCGAGAGACGTTCTCTTTGCTGGAGAGATCAAGTGCAACGCCAATCGGAGAAGTGTCAGAGAGGTCTTCGGTCATTGGTAGCTGAGCGCGGCGCGAGTCAACAGCCATGGTAGTGGTTGTGAATACACCAGTGACCTTTTCTGTAGGAAACCCATGCGTCAAAGCTACCTGTGACCTCGTAAACATACCCACGTCTGCAGAGATGGTAGACGCAACTATAATGAGGTCCTGTAGATTTGGTGGAAAGTCCTTGAGTCGTTGTATGAAATGATACGGAGGCGAGCGCTTCGGCTCATATGATGGCAGACATGGTTTAGGGAGTTTTTGGAACACACATGATGGAGGTTGAGACTGTTGGCGACTGACGAGGTGGAACACAGTCGGCGGTATGGTATCCGCGTTGGAAGACATAGGAGTATGAGCAACAAGGAAGAGGTCGTTCTCCAGCCACGAGATCGAAGAAACTAAAGCCGTTAAAGATTGAAGACTAGTGTCGCTGATTTGATGGACATACCGTATTCATCGCCTTGAAGATCTGGTGGTCGAGGAAGCTCTCCTTTCCTATCCCCTTCAGGCGTGATTTGAGAACACGTTCCGTTCCCGAGTCCAGCCACTAGCTGCTTTCCACGAGTGCTCCAGGAAACACAACTCACTCCATTCATCATAATCTGTCCCTGAGCACCGTTCAAAAATTGTCGAGTCTTTAGGTTTGCCATCATAAGCTCCCCGTTTGTAGTGACCACAGCGAATAACTCCGCCTTTTCAACGTTTGGATTTGGAACGAGCGCGCGTAATGAGGTACTGTTGGTAGAAAGCTCGAAAGTTGGAGTTTTGTTACCTTGCAGGAGGCTTTGAACATCATAGACCCCCAAACCACCCCCAGACTCTGCGGATATGACCAGGTAATTCTCGTCCGCAGAGAATGCCACTTGAGATATCCTTGTGCCAACGTTGATTGTTAACTGCGGCGTGAAAGGCTTGACATTGTTTCCCGGAGCGCTGCTCGCAGCAAACGCTTCCCGTACAGAGTCGATGCTGGCACCGATTACAGAGTCCGGGCCAGCAGCGGCCAGTAGACCCCTTTTCGAGGCGATGCTGAGCAAGGAAGCGGTGGGAGGAGGGGGGGCATCATTTGGCCACGGCGATGGTAGTAGTCGAAGCTTTGCCTCTCCTGCGATGGTTTGAAATCCAAGAGCCTTGTGAGTTAAGGTAAGAAGTCAGTCCTGTAGTCCTACGAGAATGTCGATACCCACTTCTGTCCCAATCTCCTCCAAGTCAGGACCAGTCTGAGTTTGAGCATTGCTTGTTCCTCCATCATTGCTCCCGAAAGCCGACGGCCCCATACTTCCATTCCTGAAAGCCATCCTTGCTCTTTCAAAGTCTGGTGATACAGTGCGCTGCTCACGTCCTAAGAAAGGGTATTTGTTTTTGACATTTGGTGTTGATGGAGCTTCAAATGAGTGTCGTTGAAGAACCGGTGAGGGTCTCCTTAGAAGCTGAAGGGTGAGTTCCAGCGCAAAGGATATGAAAGCTTGAAGGAGTGAGAAGCTATTAAGATACCAAAGCCGGTGCGAAATATCTGAGATATCCTGCTGCTGCGCGTGTGTAGTGGATGATGACGGCAAACTCCGCTACGAAGCTAAGGGGGTCGCGTTTCCGGCCGCCGTCTTGAGGCATCTGTGTCCGTCGTCACTTCATCAACAGCACTGTTTACTCGCTCTTGAACCCTACACTAAAACCGTTTTCAATCTACAATTACACAGACCTCATTCGCAATCTTGCAGATCAGCCGGGTTCAGTGCAAGCTGAGCTGTCTCAGCCATGCCTGGATTTGACTTCTCCAACTACAACCGCAATGCGTCCTTACATGCTCAAGGCGTACCACTACCTAAAGCTACAAGTACTGGTACAACAATAGTTGGGTGTATCTTTGATGGAGGAGTCGTGATTGCCGCAGACACCAGAGCTACCAGTGGCCCGATAGTAGCAGACAAGGTCTTTATTTATAAAAACCCTTTGATGGACTTGAGCTGACACATCCACAGAACTGCGAAAAACTACATTACATTGCACCTCAGATATGGTGTGCTGGCGCCGGAACAGCCGCAGATACCGAGTTCACCACCGCCCTCATTTCCTCCAACCTCGAACTCCACGCTCTCTCGACTGGCCGCAAACCCCGAGTCGTAACGTGCATGACCATGCTTAAACAACATCTCTTTCGATACCAGGGCCATATCGGTGCATATCTAGTTGTTGCTGGCGTAGACCCTACAGGAGTAGGCCTCTTCACAGTTCATGCTCATGGCAGTACCGACAAACTTCCATATGTCACCATGGGCAGTGGATCCTTAGCAGCCATGTCAGTGTTCGAAACACAGTGGAAGCAAAACATGACCAGGGAGGAGGCTATCAAATTAACGTCAGACGCCATTCAGGCTGGTATTTTCAACGATTTGGGCTCAGGGTCGAACGTTGATGTCTGCGTCATTACCGGAGAGAAGACGACGCTGATGAGAAATTATATCACACCCAACCAGCGGGAGCAAAAGCAGCGAAGCTATAAGTTCAAGCGCGGAACAACGGCAGTATTGAACGAGAAGATTATAACCAGGGATCAAATCAGCAAATATGTCACGGTTCAGGAGCTCTCCTCAGACGATGACGTGGTAGTGGTGGAGAAGATGGATATTGATCAATAGAGACTGGCATAATAGAGGCGATTTAGGGATCTTCGGTTGCGAGGGTGAGCATCAGCTGTATAACCAAGTCTGTATCAACAGGTGGGATATCCCAGAGCGATCAAGGCGAAACTAGCACAACCAGCACTTAAAAGGAAATTCATTCACGGGTGGTCGATGTCCTGTGTAATTTCACGAGCGATAAGCTTCTTTTGGCGAAGGCCCGGCCATAACTGAAAAATTCATTCTAACTGAGGTTTGCCCTGTTTCCTTCATAATTCCTACAATGTTCGCAAGCATGGATTATATTTTAGTTTCATATACATTCTTATGCCAGCCTCGATCTCATACCCGTTTTACTCATTACTTCAGCCAGATCTTTCTCGAGATTCCTCTCCCATATCCAGTTATAATACCGAGTCGTTCTCAAAATATTCCTTATTGCCTACAAATAAATACCAACCCCGTCTCCTTCAAGATCATACACCTTCCCAGCGTCTCTGCTCTCGGTCACAAGCTTCTGCGTGCGGTGCCGCTTCCGAGCATCATAAGCCTTGAACGCCTCCTCAACCTCCGGCATCTTTTGCGCTGATCCCAGCAGATTTGACAACTTGTAGGCATCCTCCAGCGCCATGCCAACACCAGCGCTGTTATCCTGTGCACTCCCATGTGCTGATTCTCCCAGAAGACAAAGGTCGCCTTTGTAATAAGTATCTGCAGGCGGGTGGTCGAACAGGGCCCAGATATTGGGCTTCTCCGTCAAGCTTAGGATTTCCTTGACGCTATCTCCCCACTCCACAAAAGCCCATTTCATGTCCTTCTCTGTATCGGCAATACCCAATTCTCGTCTTTCCATTTCCCGTCTCGTTCGAAACGCCCCCACGTTCATGATCTCCCCCTTCTCGATTGGGAATGTTTGTACATGGCCATGGTACCCAACATACATCTGTGAGTTCCTGGCCAGCTCATCTCCCATCAGCATCACAGGTTTTTTCGTTGGTGTTAATCCCCAACAGGCAAATTTGCCAGTAAAGCTCACGTCAGCAGCATTATGTCTCTCGCCCAGAAGTATCCTTCGCAAATTGCTCGTTACACTGTCGCATCCTACGACTGCACTCGCTTCTGCCCCGCCGCCATCGGCAAATCATAGTCTCACCCCGCCGTGCCCGCTTCCGTTATCGAGTTCTTCTACACCGACAACCCTCTTCCCGAACGATACCGTTTCGTCCGGCACCAACGCAACCAGCCCGTCCAAAACACCGCTGGGTGGATATCACTCTGCTCCACCTCCCCATACTTAATTTCAACAACCTCATCACCTACTTTACCAGCTCCTTTTACGTCTTGGCCCAGCCGGAAATCAAACCAGATGGTCTTTTCCTTGTGCTATCCGTTACTCGTTGCTCATGTGTTGTAGCCTTCGGTGATGGCTGGATCTATCATGCTTATAATGCGCAGGGTATAGCTACGTGCACCGCATGGGCATTCCTAAAGACCGACACGTACTACTACATTATCATCAGACCGTCGAGGCGTCTTACCGTTTGTCTCAAACCGTCATGGGATGAGAGGAATATCGCGAAGTAATGTCGTCGATTACGCCACGGAAATGTTCTTGTGCTGATCATAAATCTAATGTAACGTGATATATGATTCGAAACCCTGACGGATGCTATATTTAGCAAAAGGCACACATGTTGCTTATGCTCCTCGGTCCCCTTCTCTGTCGAACCTTATCTTCCGCACTTTCGTGATCGACCACAAGCTATAGAATCTAGCAACAGCTAGCTGAGATCTTGAAAACGTTCTCTATGTAATATGTTCTTTAACTAAGAAGATCGTTCGAGCTTTTTGCAATGCGTTTTCAGTATAAGACCGACGCTGGCAACTTATCTTGTCCGATACCAGAAGCTAGGCATACAGATCTTTTTCAGTACCATCCGTCCCTCATTGTTGGCTCGAAGAGTCAGAATGTAGATGTCGTTGAGGACCCAAGGCTCATTGAAAGCTCTACTCTCTACATTGTCACTACTATCCATGAGTCGAGCGAAAAGCGGCACGACCTGGCAGAAGAAGTGGAGCCTGTTGGGTTCAAATCAGCTCAGCTACAGACATCATCGTTTCATCCGCCGAGCTTGCTGCCTTGACTGTGGTAGCCTCTATTCCATGCGTCGCATATTCGTCCTGGTCCCGACCAATCAGTACAATTTATGTCCACATCAGCTGTGCTTTTTGCATTCAGCTGAGGATGGGACAGTTGAATGCTGACATGAGGCTACATGACCTTTTTCCTAGCGAGCCGTCGTTCAGTTATCTCACGTCATTGCTGATAGATTCCGGATTTGAGGACGAGCTTGTAGCCGCAATGGGACAAGCATTTCAATAAGATGAGGAAGGTCAAAACATGTATTTTGAGATTACTAGACGTCTCTGTTTTCTATCATTTCACCATCGTCAAGGAAGTTAAATAGTACTTGAGCGTCTTGTTCTTTCATATGACTACAGCGTTGCTTTTATTCCATCAATATGACACCACTTCATCCTTGGGTTTTCTCTTGTTTATCTTGGTTTCAATACACTGTTCTGGCGCTCCAACAGGTTCCCCAAGACATGTCGTGCAATTTTGGCACGTCTGAGGTTGGTTGTGGAGAGACCCTCTCAACATTGCAGTCGGCCATGAAGCTTTCCCTCGTTCAGACCCTCTAATACTGGTCGCCACATACAGCCTGCACGAAACAGTACTGTGATACTAGCTGAGTAGCTTCAGACTCATAATTTGGTACGAGCCTTAGCGGCAGCGGCGGTAGTTCCGTTACCAACCCTACCATCGCCACGACGCCGCCGCCGCCGCCGCCCCCTTCCGCCTGTACCACGTTCCCAGCTCTCTGCTCCGCCTGCGCCTCCCAAATGCCGAACTTCGCCTCACTGCCCGGTTCTTCGCAGGCGTCTTGCCTCTGCTATTCAAGCACCGCGTGGGCGCCGAACTAGATTGACGTGCCTTTCAGTAGCTGCTTTGCGTACGAAACCTCTGTCTACGCAACTGCAACGAGCGATTTGCTCGTGTTGAGCAGCTTTTTAGGATTCTGTGGGTCAGTTTGGAATGTGCGGGCTGCGGCGCAGACAGTTGGTGGAGCGCCGGTTTCTATTGTAACGGGCGCAAGTCCGCAATCAACAGGTTTGATGAGGGTGAGCGGCCTCAACTGCATCGATCGCGACTCCGACAACTACGGCGGGAGCGAAAAGCACAGCCAGAAAGAGCGGGGAGGTGCAGCATGATTTTAGAGTCTGTGCGTTGCTGTCACTCATCTATTAACTTGCTCTGCTATGACTTGATTCAATATAAATTTTCCGTCACATAATCTGCTATTCCGAGAGCTAGTAATATATCTGCATGTTTTGTCCGGACTTTATCTGTCTTGCTCTGCTCCAGTCTCGATCCCTTATATCCTCCTTGGCCTCGGCGTCTGCAACCCGCCACGCCGGACCTGCAGCTCACTTATACACTCCTCCGCCCTTACCATCGCAACATTATCAGATCCATAACCCTCCTTGCGCCGAAGACAGAGAGTCCATTTCTGGGCGAAGAGCCTTGGTACACTCAGGAGGACGATGTTGATGGCGGCATAGGCCAAGACAGAATATCACCCCGGACGTTCGATAGAGGGATCGTCGCTCTCCGCAACGGCGGCCTAGAGAGCATTAGGCCTTGCGCCTTGTTCTCGCTGCCGGCGTCGCCTACCATTGTTCCTTAACGTTAGCCCTAACCCATCAAGCCGAAAAAGCACCAAAAGTGTAGTTACAGCGCAGAAAAAAGAGAGACTCACCCATCACCTTAAGCACATCTTCACCCTCCTCAACCAGTCGAGTCAAAACCTCTTCGTCCGCCATCCACCACTTCCACCAAATGCGCCACTTTTTATTCTCAATCACATTTCCTGCACCCCAGCAGCTCGGATCCACGAACGCTGGCATGCCCAGGGGCCGCCCCGGGTGAGAGTACAGCCAGTGGTAGTTCAGGGTCTCGGTGCGGCCGAAGCTGTGGCGGCATACACAGCACTTGTAGGGGCGAGTGGATTTGGAGATGGCGAGGCCTGGATTGAGGGGGCGGTTGGTACGGCGGGTGATGGAGCGGGTTTGGGGTGCCATTGCTGGAATAGTCGAATGGGCAGGAAGAGGCGAGCGAAGAGAAGATGGCGAGTCGGCGAAGTGATTGTATGGAAGAGGAGGAGCTGACCAGCAGCTGGAAGTGGAAGTGGATGTGGGTTTGTCGAGTTGGTAGAGTAACCTGGTAGCAAGAAAAGTGACGGTGGAGAAGCTGGTGAGGTGGACGAAAAGACGATAGTAACAGGATGAAAAGAAGCTGGCCAGCAGCTGTAAGGTGGAGGTGGTATGAGTCGAAAGGTAAGAGAAGACTGCTGCTGTTGCTGTAGCTATCGCTACCGCTGTCGCTGAACAATGCTATGCTTGCAAGAAAGAGTAGCTTGAAGAAAAGTAAAGGAAGAAGAGGAAAGTAAAAGAAGACATATCTGCGGAATTTATAGACCACACTAACTGGGAAACTGCACCACGAGAAAAAGCGACAATAGATGTTTATTATTGTTGTTCTTGCGCTTGTTATTGACGATATGATTTTTGGCTATTGATAAGGCTTAACACAACCAGCAGAAGGGGTCGGGGTGAAACGAGCTTTCTTATTGTTGCTTTGTTATTGATGGGTTTTAGCGCGGATATTGGTGAGAATGGAATGGCTTGGGGGGTTTTGAGGGTTGAGATTGAGTGCCATGCGATGCTGAGGACGACGATTTAGTTCCATGGTTTTGGGCAGCTTGATGCTTTTCTTGTAACATTGGTAGATATAGATCTGAACAGGAAAACTGATACAATACCGTAGATCTTCGTATTTGCGCAGTGTGAAGTTTGATATTTGAATTCCTTTTAAAGCAGAACAACTTTGCTGGTCCCTCTTTTGACATATATATGGTCATGCAGCTAGATACATTGACTTTTGCATGAAGCACAGCTCTCGAGATGTGCGAATCTTTCAACTGGCATTTGCAATGGCGTCCTTTCGGCTGCTTTGTGCTGGACAACCCTCGTTTTCCATGGCTGTTACGCCTTTGGGCTGCTTGTCAATCTACATAACTCGATGCTGCGAGTACTATCGTAGGGAGAGAGGCAGTGCTGGGGAAAAGGGGCGCTGCAGGTGGCAGCGGAAAGGGAGCAGTCCGCTGTTGTAGGATATGGTTGGTATTGTGTGGATATACCTAAGGAAATATCCTACTGCAAGTGAAGAGATGAAAATCCCTGCAACTGCGAGGGTTATGTTGGAGTGTTGCATTTTCGGGCTGCAATTGCTCCAAGTTTTCCTTCAGTGGGAGAGGATTGAGAACAATTTACTCCGTCACGAAGTCGATGTGACCTTGTGAAAACGTCTTCAAATGTTTGATTTCAACGTTAACCCATATCTCCTTTGCGATGGACAGGCCTGTAGACCTTTCGCCCAGCCTCTAACCACAGCCTTTCATACTTCTCTTGCACCCTTTGCAGCCGCATCTCCGCTCCCAAAGACACCCTTTGTTGCCTCTCCCGGATTGTTTGCACCACAATGCCACGCCACTCATAGACTACCTGATCAATTTCATCAGCTATCTTCTCTCCCTCCACCTCTCTCACAAGGCCCAGTATCCAACGTAGCTTGATGGTGCTGACCCATGTGACGTCCAGAAGCGGGCGTATGATGCCAACCTGCACGAGGGCTTGAGTGATATCGGACGAGATGGGGCCGAGACGCTCGCGTTTGATGGTGATATAGCATTCGTGGATTTTGCGTAGGGCAAGGCGGGGGGGAAGATGCGGGGCTAGGGCATAGGCGAGGCACATGCGTTGAAGGAGGTGGAGGCGGGAATCTGGTTGGTCTGGAAGATGGGCGCCTATGGGCGAGGATTTGGCAGCTACTCTTTGGCGTCGGCGACGAAAGTATAAGGCCGTGTTGGGATGGAGGTAGGGGTTCAAGATCATGGACTCAGCGAGGGCAGGGACCTTTTCTAGCGATAAGCTGGGATAGGAGTCGAACATATGGTATGCTTGGCGTGGGTTTATATAGAGGTCGTCGTTCACTGCTGACGCAATGGTTTCGGCTTTCATGCGTTGGCGGACCATCTCTTTGTATTTGATGACTTCAACGATGGTGTCTGTTTTCCCCAATTCTCGGAGTAATGTCAATAAACGGGCCGTTGTTTCCTCTACCACCTGTATATCATAGTAGCGTAGCATTTGGAGCATATTGACGAACGGAGAAGTTGATGAATTGGCTCGATGGAGAGCTTCAAGCTTTTCGATTTTGCGGGAAGGCTGTTCAATCCTTTGTATTAGAAACCATTGATCCACAATGAAAAGGCACTTTCCCCGATCATCTATTGCTTGGAGATACGATGCAAGGATATCAACGTTGCCGCCTGCCAAGTCTCGCTTTACTGACTCCCATTCCGCACTTCCGTCGAGAAGGTGGAACCATTTAGACTTGAAGAGCGCAGACCACCACACTGTGAGATTCTCTACAAGACTTGACTGGCCAATTTTGCAATGAGCGGGATAGAGAATTCTCACGCTGGCGTTTGCAATGCTTGACTTCGCTATTCCGTCTGGAAGCCGTTCCAGTAACTTAAAAAGTTCCGTGATGCGGTACGGCAGGAAGGTCTTAGGCTGTTCTACAGTCGATGTTGGACGCGACAGGATCCAACTTTGCAAGAATGAGGAAATACCATGGCGCATCGCACGCAATTGTGACTCGTGCGCAGATGTAATGATGGTAGCACCTAAGTCTTGCAGCGCAACATCCGAAGGCCTGTCTGATATACATCGCAAGAGTGTGTCAAGTGTATGAGCATCCAGATCGTGTATCTTATGGATTGAAGATTCGAGGAGGCCTTCGAATATTGTTATCAGTATGCTCCGACTCACATTTTCCCTACCAGCTGCGTTGTAGAGGCGTAATCGCGATGTAATCATTGCTACTTGTAGGATTTCTTCCTCGGAGAACATTCCCAGTGATGTAGATTTCTTGATCCATTTCAGAAAGGGCCGCTTGACGTTCAGCTCTGCGTTATTTTGGATAAGCCATGTAACAAGAAATTGGAGATTCCTTGCTTCAGGCGCATTGAGAGAAGAATCTTCAAGAAATTCTATAAGTGTGCCCAGCTCGAAATTCCTTTCAAACAGCTGCCGGAAAGCCCGTTTACTGAATTCTGGAGTTGCTCGTAGATCGATCTCGAGTTCATGAGTCAAGTCCCGGATACGCTCAGTAGTTCGGCACTGTCTTAATCTGCCGAAAATTGCATCGTGTCTATCAATAGCTGGGTTTCTTTCTTGGCTCATGAGATTTTGAACAAATGATTTGGGCAGACGGATCGGGTAAAAACTGGGGCGCTCTTTCCTGAGATCTTGGGCTTGTAAATCCGACGAAATGGCTCGAGCATGTGCTGCCATGACGAGCTGCTTCTCCGTACGCTCTGCGGGACGTGGCTCGGGTACCACCGCCGCTGAGGACTTCAAGTCAACAGACGGCTCATGAGGGACTGGCGGGGGGAGAGCGTGTTCAACAGGATCGGGAACAGTAAGCCAGGATGGCAGAAGAGGAGGCTCTACAACCACGTCAGCGCCTAAAATTATCGAATTTGGAGAGTAATTCCTTACCATAATACTTCTTGGGAGACGGGATCTGAGAAGCTGGCAAGTTAGGGGCCTGCCATTGACAGCCTTTCTGCTCAAGTCCCTTAAGTCCTACCAGAAAGCCAGGGTCAATGCCTCTTCCTTCTCCTGCTTGTGCGAGGTTCATGATGCGCCGTTTGGTCGCTCTTTTTCTCGCTTCCAATGGTCCCGGAGTAGAGCTACCGTGTCGATATTGAATCCTGCAGAGCGAAAAGCTGTGCAAGGTGCGATTGAGGATGCCATCGCTGATCCAGATGTGGTCTGTGGGTGATGCGAGCGATCGGGGTACGAAAGGGCGGACATGCCTTTTCCAAGACATATGGCTCGCCTGTTGCGCGCATTATGCATGTGTTGATCGCCGTGAGCCTACGCCTCCTATATACATATTGGCCAAAGAATGGGGTCAAATCAATTGAAATTTTAGTCCAACGGAGCTTGGAGAGAACCACGAGAAAGTCACGAGACCTGTACCTGAGTTGCCAAGATCCCGATGAGGATTAGTGTAAGCGCCTAGTCGTATTATCGCGCGACAGACGTTTCTGTGGTGTTCATGCAGCATAATTGAATGTCCGCTTCCTTCATGTAAAGTACCCAAAGGTTAGGCTAGTTGAGACGTGGGGAGTTCCTTTGAACTCTATATCCGAGCTTTGTATAGCTAAACAGTAGCAGTCCTATGCCAGACATGGCCGCGTACCACAACATATGTGGTTGTTTGCGCCGCACACCACCGCCCGTGCGATCCTCTTCGAAGGATTTCAGGCAACAGTGGTACTGATGTAAATCTGACCTCGATTACACCATCAATGTTTTAAGTTTCTACTATGAGGCCCGCCACTCAAGCATTCCGTGCAGCTCCCAGCTCACAGATCGTTGTTTTAAGCCTGACTCAAGAACACCCTTTAAGACTATTGGAAAATATTGAAAATGTCTGAAGCAAAAGGAGGGCTGGTTGACGCATTGAATTCCGACGTCGTCGTCCGAATCCTGGATCTGGTGAGACGAGCTTTCCCATCCAATCCAGAAGAGGACACTGAGCGGTTTGTAGCTCGCAAGGACCTCCCCGAAATCGCTATTGAACGTAGCGCTTACGTCAAAGTGTCTCTTTTCTTTAGCAGCAAACCTCCTCCACCGTACGATCAAGTTCAGCCTTTACTGTTCCAATCTTCCTTATTACGGAAAACTCTTCCAACGTCTTTTGGAAAATCAGAATATCTACACACATATTCAAGACATCGAATTTCTCCCCCCTTTCTTGTGCTCATATGATCAGCATGCTTACGACGAGATTATTGGCCTTCTGTTTGTCCTCGTTGCAAAAGCTCGTTGTTTGAAACGATTGACGTACGTCCGCCCACTTTGCAATCTCTTGATCCGCATTCTCATGTCGTTTTGTTCAACAGTTGGGGTCCAGGTACTGCAATTACCAAGGGCATGCTCGAGAACATTGTTACATTTCACCCTCGGTGCCATCTGGACATCCAGATCTGCGGAGTGTGGGACACTTCTGTCACGCTTTCTCAAATGAGACATAACCATTGTCTCACGTCCTTGGCAGTGAGGCTTTCCCACCTTCACTTTGAAGCATTTGCGGAGTTGCAAGTGACGGCTTATTCGTGTCCGAACTTGGGAAAATTATCAATAACCATTGTGGACGGTACTTACAGGAAAGAAGCAGGCCCTCTTCAGTGGCATGACCATACCGACAGATCTTTGGCACTGCATACGTTGGAGCTCGATGGCTTTTGTCCTGCACTTGTAAGTGGATCAGCTCTAGCTGTGATGACAAATGTGTCGATGTTGAAACGATTGTCTGTCGTGAATGTCCCCTCCGTTCCAGATTTGGACTGCGGAAACCTGAGCTCATTGCGAGTCGCACTGAACGGTAATCGGCATCATGATTCGGCAGAGTTTCACAGGATGACTGCGTTTCTATACCTATGCAGGACACTGAAAGAATTGGATCTGACCGGATTCACGGCTTGTGTTAGCCCTCCACTTCTCGAGCATCTTGGCAAATCGCTCAAAGTTTTGCGATTGCATGAGTACGAGTGCCAAACAGGTTTGCAACGACGGTCAGTGTTATCGCCAGAGATGATTTTGGTACTCGGGGTTAAATGCCCCTACCTCGACATCCTGGGGCTTGATATTGCTTATCAACGACAATGGGTAAGTTGAAAGGCTAGTCTACTCTCCGAGACCTCCTACTGATACCTTCCAATGTAGCCTTATCATGTTTTGGAATGCTTGGCGCAGTCGTTGTGGTTTCTCATCAAGCTTGAGCTTAACCTTGAGATCAACATTGCCGTGCCTGATCGTCCTCTCCAACCCGCTGCAACCATGACCAGCGTTACTCACTTGTGGAATTACATTTGGTGCAAAACAAAGAAGTCCAGACAGGACCGACCTTATGTCTGTTTGAAGCCCCGACTTCGACAATTGGATGTCAATGCAGGGTCTTTTCGGCCACTTCAGCCCTCAGGCTACTATACGTGGGAGGAGACGCAGCAACAAAGGTTTTAAGCACGATTATCAGAGCGTGACGACGAAGCCGAACACGGACTTGCTAAGATCGTTTGTTTGGAAGTGAAAGACCTTTTAAATAGCTCTCGAGGTGGGAAGAGCATCACGACTGCCATCCTGAAAGCCAGGCGTGGACCAAGCAATGAGCCAAAACCGGACTATTACTCCCTGTCTTTTGATCGAGCGACTTCCTTGCCCTTTCCTGGCGACTAGATCTCGCGCCATGGCTGATTGGTAAGCGTTTTCGTTGCAGCGGTCTTGGGTACTAAAACGAGGAAGAACGATCGAATAATAACGACTTCCGTCAGAATCTGTCGATGATCGCTAATTCCACACTCAGCCAGCTGGAACCGTTCGACTGATAATATCCAAAAAGCTCCTTGACGTCACTGTAAAAAGACCTACAAATAGGTAATCGCCTATAACGTCATACCTTCAGAATAAGCCAACTTAGGCGGATGTTTGTGTGGACTTGATTATGATCATTACTATCAGAAATACAGACTTAGTGTATCATTGATGATCTCTACGCTAGAAGAGTTGGACTTGCCTGTGGCCTATGTCGCATGGGTCACCGCCATAACTCGAAAGCACGGGAGACAATAACAGTCAGCCATTGATAATGATATGACAAGTTGCTGCTGCAACACTAACCCGGAACCTCCTGGCTTGTGCAGTACTTCGAACTCAAAACTCCTCAGAGGCCTTCCCCATCACGCTGGAGGTAACGCGATTGGTACGAACCTATCAGCTACTGGCACGCTTTGAAAATGGCCAGAGTCCGAATAATACCTGGGTAAATATCACACTGCCACAGATATTATTAGATCAGTTGCACAAATCATGTCGCGGTGTCACCTGCGAGTGGCTTTACAAAACATACCGCCTGCTGCCAATGCATAACTATCGGCATTACTCTGCTTGTCTTTGGGTGATATGACGTAGTCATTCCCATTCTTCTCTGCGATTGTATGATATTCATACTGTTCGCTCTTCTTACTTTCGGGCAGTTGATTGGGAACTTTAATAGTCAGTGAGTGAATCAACTACTCGCCAGGTACTTACATGCAATACAATCCCCAACGTGCATCATTTCATTTAGGACTTTGATGCTCATGTATTGCCCCAGCATATCTACTGGAACCATTGGCGGAGGTATTTTCTGGGTGATTTCGATGAGACTGCCTACTTTTCGCCATTGCGCCAGCAATACCGGATTTTGGTGCCCTTTGTCGTGATACTTTTGTCGAAGGCCAATTGGCATATGACGATAACGAAGCCACCGGTTGGACGACTGCTGTTACCTCTAATGGATAACCAAATGCTTGGTAATTCCCTGAGCAGGCTTGCTCCGAACCAGGCGCCGGTTTGATTCCTCAAATATCTTTGTTACTACGAAGTGGATCGCGAAAGTAACCTTTCGCTGAGTCTATTAAATTCAGATGGTCTGACCCGCAGAATATCGCTAGGTTCTCGTTTACGTCTTCGGAGTAGGATCCGGTCTTGTCGATAGCGTTCTGATAGCATTCTGGAGTAGCGGATCAGTCCACGGTTTGTGTATGGCGCGATTTTGATATCCGTAAGAAGTGCGGAGCTTTGTGTCCTTCTTGCAGGGTATCTTATTGCAATGGTTGGATGGACTTACTCTTGGTATTTTGATAAGCCTGGGGCGAGTCATCCCCAAAGAGATCCATCATCATTGTGCCCGGATTCTTATCAAAACCTACTCGCTCGATGGCATTCTGAGCGATGTTTACCGCTTCTGCTGCGGCGATCTTGATTGCGTTGATTTTATTGGCATCGCAGCTATCGTCGATTCTGTAACCCGAGGATAACGCTAACAATTAGTTGAGGCGCATGAAAATTGAAACACCCACGGTATTTACTGCGCCGTCTAGTTACAAAGGGGTTCGAAGTCACCATAGTCGAAAGTTAGTACTCGCAAGATTTACATAGCCAAGCTTTTCGAATATTCCTTTAGCACGCTGCATTTGTCATATCTTCTCCGAATTTTGCTCCTCTGAAACTAACAGAAGCAACCACGATGGATTCCACTGTCTATGGTTGGAGGGCCATACTCACTAAAGTCGTATAGTCATGCGTTTCGAGCATTCCATTAACGTCGTGACGCGCCTGCCACAACTTCCTACCGGTCATAAGCTATACAATACCGGCTGTTTCGAGACCAAGGACCTTGTGTGTCACGGCTAGCTTCTGCTACGTGCAAAGATGTTGGGTCCTTGGCTCACTGATAATTGAAATAAATTGTCAACGGAAGCTTGCGTCAAACCAAGCTAAGTCTGACATGTAAATCGCACGGCACAGGCTACAACCAAGTAGGTACTCACAAGGAATTCGCTGTCTATGGGGGCCGATTTTGCTGTGCTGCTATTGTGTTACGGATCGGCCCAAAGAGGCGTCAACTGAGCTGGGTCATCCTACGCTCGTCACAGCAAGATTTCTCCAACCTTCCAAAGCTATGTTGTATATGTAAATCTTATCGATATCATCTTCTTCTTCCTCTTCCGATGCTTTCTTAATCAGGTTCCTCGTCACCAATCCAGAGCATTCAAACGCTTCCTAAGCATCGTGTACAAGACAAAACGGCAGTTGCATACCCTACCACTGCTGTAACTTGACTTTTCAATTCGCCTTGCAGCATCTCCTAGCCCTGATGTTTTGGCTCTCTTATCAGACCATCTCTTTTCCCGCAGCTGGTCAATTCAAAAGTCTAGGAATGACGGATGGTACGGGCTAGCTCCTATTGATGCCAACCCATAATTCACGCCAACCCTCGACTTCCACAACCCAAGTATGTCAATTTCGGCAACTCAATTTTCATCCTAGCGGATGGTCAGACTGTGACTGCTATGTCCCAAGAATGGGTCAGTCCTAAGAGGATGATTTGGCTCTACAGAAGACCACAATCACCTCGGACGGCAACTCTGTGACCACTCCCATTACACGGTACGCGCAATTCGTTGAGACTACCGTGACAAAGGACGGGAAGCCTGCAGTAGCCACGAATCTCGTGGTGACTCTACAAATCCTCTCAATCCTTGACAGCTTCAGAGCTGAGGCGCTGTTGTCCTGCCATAAGAAAGTCAAACTGCAAGCTTGTGACCTGAAGACCATTGGGCAGGTTACACTAGAACATCTGGTAAAGAAATTGGGCGTCAACAGAGGGTGTCATTTTGGGCACGAAGGTGGTCACGGCACTGGTTGGTATCCAGTCGCTTGATGTATTGACCAAGACCCAGTCCAATGGGAAGGGAGATGCCCAATACGTACGGCCACTGTTTACCTCGGCCTTGAATATTCTACCCGTAAAAACTACCACCAGATCCTCTTCGACTGGACTAGCCATCACCGCCTGAACTGATATCCAATACCAAGACATTGACACCATCCTTGCCCTGTCCATCACGGCGGACAGCCCCAAACCAGCCGCGGACACCAGCCCTTCGCTATTTGGCTCAAACCGCCAACCCACCCTCAACTATCATCGGCGACCGCGCATCTGCAATCTCCCACAGCGCGCAATTCTGCCGCGATACCGATAACAGCACATACGGTCTTAGCCAGGACTACAATGGCACAGACGAGGACTATGGCAGCCTCACCTACTACGAACGCTAGGCCAACACGGACAATTGCAAGCACAAGTCCATCAGCTACACCATCGACGAACAGAAATGTGGCTTGTACATGAACATGACCATCGACGTCTGCGAACCCCCAGCGCCGGACAATTACAACGCCAAGCATGACGGAACGGTCACGGACGGGTGCATGATTTTTGGGAAGACGACGCCGAGGATCGTGGAATCTGTAGCGCTCACTTCTAGTACGTCAGCGCCGACGACGACCGATCCACCGCCGCCAGCACCCACGAAGCCGTGTCCTATAAGCTGTTCCTCTCCCCCGAACCCCCCCCTCTCCACTGCCTCCCTCTACGGCCCCCTGAAATCCTCCCCACATCCTCAGAATGAATACAGACCCCTATTGATACCCCCAAAAGGATTCCAGCGCCAAACTCGGCAATCTCCCCAGCGACAAGGTCTGCCCCAACGGCTACGACCGCTGCGGCGACGGCAAGTCAGTGGGCATCTCGGGCATCAGTTCGATTTGCCTCTGCAAGGATCCGTGTGGGAGTGCTATGTGCATGAATCCGGATACGAAATGGAAGCGGCGGTCTTGGTGGTCTGGGCCAGGTGACTCCTGAGATTGTAGGGCCGGGATCTCGGTTAGGACTGGAAGTTTGGGAAGAGTATGGATTCGATGAATTGCATCCTCTGCTCTATGGAGCTGAAGCCGCAATTGGCGGGAATTGAAAGTGCGTACAGTATGGCTTCTGACATGTATTTTCTTAATGCAGTTACAAAGTCTATCTATACTCGTGTACTAATGAAAATGGGGTGAAAATTAAATGAGACGAAGTGAATTCTATTTGCGCTGACCTCCATCATAGCTATCCTAACCAACAGCAAAATCCCATCCCTCTTACCCCCATCCATCTTCGCCTCTACCAATCCAACACGACATATATCCCGAATATTAAAACATCTCATACACACCCCGACTAAACCAACGTCGAGCGTGTCCGCAATTTAGCGAAACACGGCAAGTTGATTACCGAACTGCACGAAATGGTTGTAGAACAACAAACCAGCTACCCAAAACAAGAGTCGGGGGGGAAATTGGAAGAGTACGCGAAAAGCAAAAACTACCTACCTTACTGCCGTCTTGTTTAGTTTCACTACGGGCCTATCATACCCATCTTTTAAATAAACCCCCTTCGCACTTTCCCATCTCTGCCCCCCCATCTCTTCCTCTACCTTAGATCCAACTATTACCCCTTCACCATTAACCCCCCCCCATGGCCCCTTTCTTCCTTCCCGAACTCATCACACCCAATCACCCTCCACCCCACTCCCCCCACCCCTCTCACTCCCCCCACCCCTCCTATCACCAAACCCCCCCTCCTACCACCAAACTCCCCCTCTACCACCAAACCCCCCCCACCCCACTCCACTCCATTCCACTCCGCCCCTCTCACTCCCCCCACCCCCTCTCAACCCACCCCACCCTCCTATCACCAACCCCCCCTTCCACAACCAAACCCCACCCCCTCAACCTCCTCAACCCCCTCACTCCACTACCACCCCCAATCCCAAACCCGCAAAAAACGTAACAGTGTAAAACTTACATGCAATTCTTCTGCAGAGGGCAAAAAGTGTCGTTTTTGGATTGGTTGATTGTTAGGGCGGGCAGGCGGGCGATGTTTTGAGTATGTAAGGTATGTATGTAGGAGGGAGGGAGGGGAATTAATTGCTGTATTGCTGTATTGTAGTATTGCTGTATTATTGTATTGTAGGAAGGGTTGGTTGGGGGGCGGGGTTGTATGTATTTGCAACCAAAAATCCCCAATTCACAAAAAAAAAGAGGCATAAGACTCACTCACTCACTTACTCACTCCCCATTCTCTCTCTCTTTTTCTTTCTTCCCCCCCCCACGGATATGAGAGAGAGAGAAAGGGCCTAGAATGCAAAACTTAAAAATACATATAGGCACCCGGGAGGGAGGTTTCAAGAAGACATGCAAAGCTTTCTTTTTCGCAAAGCACGCGAATTCTACACCATTGAAACCTTTTTTGCTTGCTTCGTTAGCGCTTTTTTTCGTATCCTTGGGTGTGGTGTGGTGTTCTCCGCGGGAAAAAAAGGGGGGGGGGAACCGTACTGTAGGAAGAAAGATTGCTGTGGTGGGGGAGCGACAATAGCCCGGCACCGGCACCATCACCATCACGACTGTTGAGCATAGAATAGTAGTGTATTGACGAGAATTGCAGCTGGAATTTTTGGTACCACCGCACGCCTATAAACACATGACCCTCCGCCAACACCTGCCCAAGCACTCCCATCCTAATGGCCCCCAATCTGCCCCTTCGGGATGGGCCGGATCCAGCTGAGCCCCAGGTTGATCGCGATGGTAATGACGCCAATGATCCAAAACACCTTGCCGTAGTTCTTGCCGTTGTAGCGGAAGATGATGGCGAAGACAATACCGCCGAGGTTTCCCGCGGCACCGGTGCAGCCGGAGATGATGCCTTGGTGGGGTGTTAGTTGGATGTTCTTGTCCAAGGGTGAGGAATGAGGATGAAAAAAAAAGGAGTGGGCTTACCGTTGGCGTGTGGGTGCACGTGGGGGACGAGGGAGTAGTTGGCGCCGTTGCCGGCTTCGAGGAAGAAGGCCATACCGGCAATCAGACCAAACATGGTGCTCTTCTTGTGGGAGTCGGTAAGGCCAATGGCGATGAGGAATGCGCCGGTGATGATGGCGAAGAAGTGGATGAGGTATTTCTTGCCCCACACGTTACTTTTTCTATAGATGAAGTCGGAGATGATGCCGCCCATAGGTCTGAACGCGATGTTGAGCAGCCCGAACATGGCGGCCCAGTTGCCAGTGCCGGTCTGGCCGAGCTTGGGGAAATTCTTGATGTAGTAGGCGCCGAGGATGGAGTTGATGGCTAGTTCCGCGCCGAATGAGCAGAAGTAGCAGCCAGCCGTGACTAGGGTCTGCAAGGAGAGAACGGCTGGCAATGCTTCTTTAAAGGATGGTTTCACGACGATTTCGCCGCGAGCAGTCTCGAGCATTGCCTGCTCGCCGATTTGTGCTTCGTGGTCCAATTTGCCGGGGGTCTTACCAGCAGCATCAAACACCATCTTGCCTTGGATGCTTTCATGCGACGGGCTTTCAGAACCTGGCGAATGACTTTTCTTATCGGTGAACTCGCCTGGGATGTCAACGACGTCTCCGGTAATGCCATGGGACTGAAGATTCTGCTGAGCAGCCAGATGGCGCTCGCTCCACTTGCCGGTCGGAGTGTCGGGGCAGCAGATGAGCATACCGATAGCCGTGAACGTGATGATGATGAAGGGCACGATGAATGCAACGCGCCATGCGACATGGGGTTTTAGATGTTGATTCTGTACGAGGGAATCGAATATGGCAGGCATCAGGAAGTAGGTAATACCACCTCCGGCATTGCCAAAGCCCCCGGTAAAAGAATTGGCTGTCCCCACGATGTTTTTGTCAAAGAATCCTGTCGACCAGACTTGGCATGGCACGAAGCTACCGCCAAGAATACCCACGAAGAAACGGAGAGCCATTAATTCCTTGGCATTGTGGACTGTACCAGCGAGAGCTGTCGGAATCGCGCCCACAAGGAGACATCCGGCAAAGGTATATCGAGGTCCAAAGCGATCGCATGCTGGCCCAGCTACAAGTCGAACAAGAAGTGTAGCGACGAGGGAGATGATGTTGGAGTTGGCAATGTCATTCTGGCGGAGCTTCAAATCCTTGGCGATTGTAATGCTCAACTGTCGACTGGGTCAGACAGGGACTCGTTTCTCGCGTAGAGGCAGTAATAAGAGACTTACCAATGGTGGAAACGCATACCAAGACCAAAACGCAACGAAGAATCCAAACCAAGAAAATGTGAACACACGTCCATAGACGTTGAATGGATTGAATCCAGGGATTGACCTCGCTTTGCGGTTGACAGGATTGACCTCAGGGGCCTTCCATAACGTTGTTATATCATACATAGTGGTTCAGCTATGAGCTTGGATAACGATCTTTGATGACCGTATCGAGTATTCTCCAACAACGGAAGGAGCGTAAATTCCGGCGACTGAGAAGGAAAAATTTGTTGGACAAGAGGATATCCTTATACCACTTATACAGATAATATATGTTGAACAGCAGGGCCACGAAGCCGTGAATTGCTTGCTTCTCCGAACGATCCTTCAGATGCCACCACAGACTTCAAGATGCAAAGCAAGTTTATCCGCGGACGATTCCTTGGGTCGATCTTTGGTCTTTACACGCCAAGATAGGCTTTCTGTATGTTGAGAGCGGACAAATAAGGTATGTAGTCGCTGGATCCGACAAGGGTCCCCACAGACCGCCAAGACCGATCTCGCTACCCTGATGCCCTAAACGGAGAAGTATATTGGAGATGTGAGCTTTTCAGCTTCGACCAAGGGCCTCGACCTGCAACAGATGGCAAACATGTATAATGATGACGGTATGCGCGGAGAAGCTCCTGACCTGCATATGTGTAACCTGAAGGTCTTGTCCTTTGGAGTGTGGGTTGTGTTGTGTTGTGTTGGGTGTGTCGTGTGGCATCCACACGACATGCAAAAGCCTCAAGACCGCAGTCCAAGCAAGGCCATGGCGGATACTTCCGTGTATGGCCAATTACTTCGGGCCTTATCAGCACAATTCCTCGTTTCCAGCCCATTGGGTTGAGATTCGCGCCAAGATTCGTTGCATGTCGGGGCCTTATCTGAAGCGTCGTCCCAAAACGGATATCAAGCCTGTATCTGTTATCAGCAACCCAGTCGACAGTTTCACGTCAGCCCTGCCCCAATTTCCAATCTCACCTTCGACTTTTCGATCTCCGCTGTCCCGCGGACAATAATTGATGGCAAATACGGAATACAATGGAAGTTTTCATACTTTCACACACTGGGAGCTGTTGAATGCACGACCCTTTTTATGTGGCGCCCGCGTCTACATTCTTTTCTTGCGCATTGTTCATCCTGGAAGCGACCCGCAGCACCGGTGTAAGGTACCGCCCCCGTGTTCGCGATGAACCTGTAGTACGGTAGATCATTTGACGACGATAGAGGTCCTCCACCCATCCGGCTCTTCGATGATGTGGAGGAGCCTTCATGCTGCCGGTACTCTCGATCCATCTGGTGGTGTGTGGTGGATGATAAGGGAGTCGGCGAGTCGTCGTCGGAAATGGCTCGGCCCACCTTCTTATCTCTCGCCAAATGCGCCAATAGGAGCACATCACGGTTCGCGTAGTCGACTTGTCTAAGGTCTTGTTCTTAATCCATCACCGCCTTACGGTAGTCTTCGACATGGACATTCCCTTCCATCAATTCACGTTACCAATCCAATATCTCTACTAATCGGCTTCTCCATATGGTTGAGTCCGCCGGATTGTTACTTCGACGTGCTACGAGTATGGCGTATGGGCAGAGTATAGGATATTGTAATCCACGACACTACCTTACCTGATTATAGTCGAGCAGGTATCCCATCATCCAAATATTCTTCTCTACCAGCCATTTGAGAGTAGCGTTGGAACTCACTGTGCAGATTGACAACCACGGTTTTTCCAATGGTTTCAAGCCTCTTGGAGCAATGGTTCTTTCGTCCAGGTCTTGGAGGCAAAACGATGTTCTTCTACGCACACACGGCACAGTACCACTTTACGAGAATCTCGCCCAATGTCCTACCAGCCACGCCATCTCACCCACACGTCTACAACTTCGTCCTGACGATCCTCTGGCAGGCTCGAATCCACTACAAGATACCATCCGAAGCCTGCACCGGCTATACATGCATGGTTTGGGAATATTCTGATCTTCTGTCCAGGACGCAAGTCTTCGGTGCGTGGAATACGCGTCACTGATACAACATCTGGATCATGGTCGGCACTCGAGTCTTTCGTCAAAATGCCATGCTCCTGGCTTATACGTCCCACCTGCCAACCGGATCGCCCAGTACCGCTCGGAAAAGCCATGCCCCAGTCGCTGACAATACCCCAGCCGTTGTAGGACTTGCAAGGCTCGCGACCTAAAGCCAGAGAACCTGCCGCAATCAGTGCTTCTGGGCTCTCTCGATCCTCATAAACGCTTGCGACCTCAGCGAGCATGGTTAATGCTATGTCAGCGGTGGACAGCTTCGTTGGCGTCTCCATGTGACTGTTTACCTTTATTGGAGGACTAGCGTATGTTGACACCTGCTGCATATCTAGAATAGGATAGACTCCTGCGTGAATCTCGATCGTGTGCGTGCGCTTTGTATCTTCAATACAATGTTGAAGCTTCGTCAGTTGCTCATCTATGATGTTTCCCTCCCCTTTCCCGCGTTTGATGAGTAAATTCTGGATTGAGGTCGCAGTAGGCGTTGCACCGACGGAAAGTATGTACCGTGTATCCCTTGTCTTCACTTGACCCATGCTTGTTGCTATGTCAGCGGCAATTCTGAGTCCTTCAAGTTCCTGCACTAAAAGCGACGTAGCGGCAGCTGCTGAATTACCACCATAGCTGTGACCAGCGTGGCTGTAAAATCCACTCAATTTACCATAGCCGGAGGGTTCGATTTCTTTTAGGATACTTTTCACCAATTTCTTGAAATTAGGAGAATCTGTGGTTAGCCCAGCCCGGCCATATCCTGTGTCGATCTTGATATAAAGTTCGCAGCCAAAGCCTGAAATATCCTTGAGGTCTCGAAGTGACTGTAGTTGGGAGATATTGTCAATGAGAGCGCTGATACTACCTTTCCCCAAACGTTTTCCCAATTGACCTAATCGCTCAACCTGTGATGGAGGCAGAGGGATGCCGTAGAGTATCTAGCATTTTCATGAGCCACCCATCACTTACACTTGGGGCTGCCTTTCAAGGACGGTATGCTAGACCCTTACATTCACAGTATCTCCTCTTCCCTTGCATTGAGACAGGTAACCACTCAAATTTTCAGCTTCAGCGACGGTTGAGACAATAATGTTAACCTCGTGAGTATTTTCGCCCACTTGTAATTGAGTAATCTCGGCCGTCTTAGATTCAATACGTCAGTCAAACAGGGGGGGGGATGAAATATTGATGCTTGATAGGATAAGTCGGACTTTCGTTGAAAGATGGAAATGGATATTAAAAAACACCGGAAAGCTTGCTGAATGGCACGGAGAAGTACCTTATGCGTCTTGACATGAGGCCGAAAGGCTACTCCGAGAGACTGACAAGCTTTGAGCATTCGGTCACAATTGTCCTTGACGATGGCTCGATCAAGAATTGCAGCCGGCGCTGGCACATCACGCAAGTGCTTTCCAACAAAAGCACCCCGCAACAACGCTTTGGACGGACAGGGAAAGAAATCGTTCATGTTAAAGGCCATATTCCGATGCTCCAAGCTGACATCTCTCCAGGGCCTTTTAAGCGCTAAAGGCTGAGTTCCGTATCAAAGGCCGACACCTAAATGTTGTCCACAGTAGAGTACGGAAGTACACATGTTGGAGTTTTGGATCGAAAATGGTTTAGGTAGGTAGATCTTAGATCTCATTATTCCGTGGACACTATACTGGCACGTGACTGGATCCAAGCGAGTATCACGTTTTTTGAAACACCGAGAGATGGCGTTAACGTACGGAGTGTCTCTTCGTTCTACTCCCCTGGACCGTGCCGTTCGTAAGGTTGTTTGATCTAATCAATCAGGCTGTGTGCCTCACCTCCCCAACTAACAACTAAATGGCGCCCTGTAGGCTGTAGTTGGGGGCTGTAAATACCTTACCTTCTGGTACCTGCATTCGCTTCTTCACCTTAAACTTTACCTTCTTGTGTTTCTATCCTGCGGTTCAATCATGCATTTAAGTTGTGCGCCATTGGCTACGAGTAGAAGATCCGACAGCGCACTCGTATGAACACGCTTCGCTGTCGCATCTGCGGACGCATCTCAAGCTTCAAACAAACGCGATGACTTCTGTACTGGTCCGCTTGCTCGCTTGATTTCCTCACCACTATCATCTAGGGAACGAAGCTCGATTGACTTTTGATGGTCCACAACCAGAACCAAGCAATTGTTTTCTACAACCCCACAATCCCGTGGACTCGAAAGCGGGATTGTCTCAACAGCACTGCAGCCGGCATCTGAAACAAAGAAACCGTGCCGCGGAAGCTAAGAAGGGGAATACATCGAGATGGCCATATCTGGTCCTTTAGAAAGCGAGTGGCACTCCTCCAGCAGAGTGTCGGACGCGGACAGCGAAGCAGATTGCGAAATGGACAAGCCACCCGTACATCCGGTACCCACCATGCAGGGTGCCTTCGAAGAGTCAATGTTGGAGACAATGAACGAGACCGATGAGCCTGATCCTCAGGATCGTTTTTCCAAGGCAGACTCGGTTAGCAGGCGGAAGATGCTGCTGGAGCAAGCCGAGTATGAACGAACCGTTGCAGGCCGGTGGAAGCAGAAACCTGGGGAGAAATTCCATCCGCTGTGGAAACTGGTGGCTCAGATCTCGTTTGGGATGCATCTGCTACAACAGCAACTCGCCAAATCAGACGAAGAGGTTATCAAAATCCTCCAGACGCATGTCGACGAGGTTGACGGCTTCCTGGAAAGGACAACGGAAGATTTCGATCTTGGTCAAGGCGACATCAATGAACGTATACGATATTTGCGGCTGCCTCTCGAGCACGGTCATGTCTTTGACCAGATGCTGAACGATCGGAATTTCCGAGTCGCAATCGTGGAAGGGAATGAGAAGATCGAGCACATCATTGATCGGACTGCAGCCGCCATGAATGACGCCTTGAAGGATGTACAAAAAGGCTTAGATGCCACAAGAGAGCTGGCCAAGTACCTGACGAGAGTGGATAAGAAGTGGGATGATCGAACAGAAGAGCACGAGTCGGTGTACCTAGCTATGATCGGGAATACTGAGGGGTGGACACGGGCATTTCTGACCCTACAGTCTAAAGGGAATACCCTGCGCAAGGCACTAGTTCAGCTTGGGACCATCGTTGCGGAAATGCAAAGGAGGGCTGGCGCCGCAAGCCGAAAGAATCTTGTAAGTCAAGTGCTCTATGCATATCACATTGGACGTTGGCTAACGAATGAGTAGGCCCCTCAAAGGTCGGTTCAGAGTAGATACTTTGTAAGCTCCCAGCCTACAAGCCCCAACCCTCAGGTTACTCCGCCTAGATCTCCGAACAAACCTTTGCCATACGCCCCGGAAAGGAACGTCCGCCCCGCGGCACCTCAGCAGCACACAAGAACAAGACCAGCAGGGTCCCCCAACAACCCAAGACGAGGAGAACCACCCTTACATTACCTGGAACGAGCCATGCCTTCAAACAAGAAAGAAGAGGTGAGGCGGGTTAAAAGCCCCCAACCGGCCATACGAGCCCAAAGCCTAGAGCCGAAGGTACAAGCTCAGAGTTCAGAGCCATCAACCATACGCGATCGAAGTCCCGAGCCAGTAATCGCGCGAACTCGAAGTCCAGAACCAGTAGTCGCACGAGTTCGCGGTCCTGAGCCTCTCTTGTCCCGGAAGCAAGACCCAGAGCCAGTCCCAGAGCTGGACGGAACTAGGAGCCCTGAAACAACCAGGTCAGAAGAAGCGGCGGACAATAAACCACTCATTCCAGCGAGGTCGCTTTCGCGTCGAATTTCCTTCACCGAGCGTACCCGTTCACTTACACGCAGATTATCGTTGTTCAAGGACCACGACGGAAAAAACCCGTCGAAAGATGACCTCCCAATACAAGGCTCTTCCACCTGGGAGTCACCACAAGACCGTTCAGCCAATCCTACTCAGAGCCGGCCTTTCACGCCTTTACACAGACGTCTCTCGTCCAGAAAAGCAATGACTATGAGCATGTCGACATATTCCCAAAGCCCAGGCTCACCCCTTACGCGAGAGAACAGCCCACAGCTGCGCTTTCCAACAGGAGGACCACTACCCTCGCACAACTCATATGGATCGATCTCTTTCTTGCCGATGCATCCTTTACTAGCATCCTTACAGGACCCGTCAGATGTCATTGATGAGAGAACACGAAAGAGTATGCACCAGAGGTCACAGAGTGCTGAAACAACAAGAGAGGTTCGATGGAAACCTCACATGCGGACAGACTCAACAGAGCCCCCACAAAAGCCCCCAACCCCGGCGCCAGCCGTCGTGGAAGAGGACACTGAAGGTAGCGTCAACATCTCTCATCCTCTGCTACTTGAAGCCCGACATACTAGGTTTGCGGCCGCAAAAACCGCTGCAGGCACACCGGCGAGGATTCCTGGCAGAGATCTCCCTCTGCGCCACTACCACAGTCAAGACACCCTTGCTTCCTCAAACCGCATGTCAGCGCATGAAAAAGAAGTCTTCGTTTTGCCTCAGCGGACCAGCTCTCTACTTGAAAGGCCTATCAACCAATTCTCCCCACCCACAGACTCCTTGCACCGCTCCATGACCCAATCATCGGCGGCCCCAGCTCCCCTCAACCTCCGCGGGGACCAACCCGCTACCCGTGGGGCCAGCAATCCCCTGCCATCATCGAAATCTCCCAATTCGCCAACCCCCTCCGAAAGTGCTTCAGGAGCTGCGACTCCGCCCCCTATAACCCGCGTCCGCTCCTCCTCTCTCAGCGCCGCAAAACCCACCCGCTATTCTCCGCCAACCGCCCACCCGTCTCCACCAACAAATCACCAAAAGCCCATCAAAACACACACTAACTCAATCCCCCACTACCTCGCCCCCGCCTCCTCCACCGCCCTCGTCGACTTTCTCGCCTCCAGCCCCCCACCCTCTTCCCCCTACGCCAACGCGTCCTCAGCTGCTACTCACAGGTCCCACACCACCAACCGCTCCCTTTCCCCCAACTACGCCAACGACCCCTTCCGCCACCACCCCGGCTCCGAAATCTCCCACCCCGGCCACCCCACCAACCGCGACGCTTCCGGCTCCTTTGACGGACGCAGCGAATTCAGCCCCATCTCTACCGACTTCCCGCAACGCTCGAAAACCACACTCGGAGGCGGGGAGAAGAGAGGCTGGAAAAAGGTCTTCGGCGGTGGCGGCAGTAGGAAGAAAGGTGGGAAGGTGATGACGGAGGCGATGTTAAATGGAGGCGAGAGGGTAGAGAAGAGTAAGGGGAAGCGGAAGAAGGATGGGAGTAGTAGCGGTTGCGGGGAGGGAGGGAGTGCGGAGGCGGTGAGGAATGGGAGTGGGAGTGGCGGGGGTTTTATGGGGGTGGGAAGGGATGGCGTGTGGATTTCCAGGAAGAATTTTTTGAAGACGTAGTGTGGATGTGGGTGGTAATGAACAAACTTCTGACTGGTTTTTCGGCAAGGCGTCTGGGGCTACGGGTGGTGGAGTTTGGGAGTTGGGCGATATGGGTGTCTTTGGTAATGGCTTATTTACTTACATACCACTTCCTCCCCTGTATTTATATTACAACACCGTGTACCGATAACCTTGGAAAAGGCAGACATCACCCTCATATGGATATCTTTTCTGCCCTGAACAAAACCAGATCCCCGTTCCGGGGCTGTTGCACAATCTTTTGGCGAGGATTCTACGTCGCCCCAGCTTTCGAGCTTTCAAACAACAAATCCGCATGGACGCAGAACGTGGGAATCTCGTTTTTCTCCCCCGATCATTTATTTTAATTTTAATTCTAATTTTTGATTACTCTTGACAAAAACTCCCGCCACCCAGTTTTTGCCCCATCCCACCTATGTATGTAGGTATCCTCCTCCCGTTGGAATCAATCTCCAAGCCTTGAAACCCACCCTAGCGCGCGTTTACCCCCCCCCTTCCCCCTCCCCCAAAAACTTTCAGCCCTCCGTTTTCCGTGTTCAAATAGTGCTTTCGATTACTGATAAGCGAGCGGGAAAGAAGGGTGTGAGATGGAAGGGGAAGATTTGGGGGGTGTTGGTGGTGGTGGTGGTTTGGTGGAAGAGGAGGTACAGAGGGAGGGAGGTTGGGACGGTTGTTCTGCTCTGGGGTTGAGGGTAAGTGAGGCGTTTTTTTTTTCTTTCTTTCCGTTGCTGCTGCGCTTAGGGGGGAAAGAAAAAGGAGCGGTGTGACAGCATGAATGAATTGAGAGATGGCTTTTTTTTTGGTTAATGCTGGTAGTTGGCGGATTGTTTTTTTTTTTTTTTTTTTGGTGGACAAGTGGTTTGCTCGTGGGAAATTATGGATTTATATTATTTTACCGCGGTGAAGATAGGTGCGGTTGCTAAAGCGGAAAGGAACGATTTCATTCTAATCGTGGATACTACGTCTACCATTCTAGTAATTCGTTTGTTCCTCTCCGGGTTATGGAAAAACCTTCCAGTCAATTATTGCAGAGGTGGTCTTAGATCCCCCTCTCAGCAATATCCCGCACCTTGTTCTCACGGACAACATGTTCCAGCCCGCTGAAATGACGTCGTTGCAGGACCTGGTTTGTAGGCCAAGCAGCTCCTTGTACCCCCGTAGATGCAGAGACGCGCGTTGCTACAGGGAGCGATCCCGCACTCTGGCCTGAGGGGGCTGTGCAAGCTCCTGTTGGGATTTTGGTTGGCGGTACACCCGAGGGCTGTGAGCCTGAACCTAAAGCCGTGGAGTTGAAGTTGCTGGGAAGCCGGCCAGCGCTGGCTGTGCCGCCTGTCGGTTTCAAAATCGCTGCACTGGCTACAATAGCCGCGAACTTAGAAACCGTTGCTGCGTTATTTGACTGGTTGGGACTTTGGGTAGTGGTTGTGGTGGGCGCTGATGATGGAGATGAGGAGCCTGAAGGCGAAGAAGCCGAAGGCGAGGGCGTGGAAGTTGTAATGCATGTGCTATAAAGCGGCGTGGAGAACGATGCGAGTTGTGTTTTCCAAAGACCGACAACGTTGACGCCCACAATGTTCTGGAAACCGATTGTCTCGTCCACACCATTGGGACATTGATTATCGCGAACTATCAAATCGCGAGCGTGGTCTCGGCGGGTGTTGCCTGAGACATGGAAGATGCTATCCAGCTCTACAGATGGTGTATCTGTGATGCTCACGTTTTTGCCAAAATTGTGCTGAAGGAGACTGAGTCCGATGTCAAATGATATGGGAACGCCCAGACTAGCATTGATGGCCATTTCTCCTCCAGAGAACTCAAAGACTTTGTCGACATCTGGATTCCATCCGGCCATTTGAAGCGTGTTTGGGTCGTTTTTGACAAGATCCATCGCAGCAGAGGCATTTCCCCAATGCATATTGACCCCCGCTTTTAGATTCCCAGTTGCGCCTACAGCCACCTCGAAATCGACAGCAAAGGTGAATTTGGGACCGACAGAGAAGAAAGGTTCGACCTCAAATGGAGTTAGAGGTATCTCGAACAACGAATAGGGTCCAAGTGTGTGCTTTACTGTCGTGTCCTTGGCTTCAAAACCGAATGTGAGCGGGATCGAGAAATCAAGGGCTTGGAAGTTGAGAGAGCCGGCAGAAATTGATTCTATCCCCGCAGATATTTCTCCCGACAGCTCGATAGTACCTTTGGCACCGCACTCAACGCACCAAATCGTCATACCATCGGAACTCCCAAGTTTTTCAGCTTGGCCAAATGGCGACTGGTTCAGTTGAGTAGGTTGTGGCCCAGCGCTCAAGCTGGTGGTCCATGTCCCACCTCTAGAGAACCCGTTGACGGCTTCGGACGAAAGATCTGCAGCAGCCGTTTTCACGTCAGTTGCGACAGAAGACGCTTGGGAAGCGACTTTAGATGTTGCACTGCTCACGTCGCTAGCGATATGGGACGTTGCACTGCTTGCTTCGCTCGCGGCAGTCGAAACTATGCTGGTCACAGCACTGGTAAAGGCGTCACCTACAGAGCCTACTCCACTGGTGAAAGCACCTCCTATGTCGGCAAAACCTCTAATTCCATGGCTTTTATGTGGTGCCTGAGTTGTCGCTGGGCTGGGAGCTGCCTGAGCAGAAGCGTGATGGCCGAAGCTCACAGTGAAATCCCCGAAAAGATTTGGGTCGTTCAAAGCCAACATTTGACCAGTTGCTTCGATGGTAAGGCCTTTCTCGTCCACTTTGAAGCTAAGTACCTGAAAGGCAGTTCGCTGATTGGGTTTATCGCCGCATCCATCGGCATTATTTACGAGATTAAAGTCGCTGTGGGGCCAAGAGTTGATAGCCTTGTGAAACAAATCGCGATTGGTGAAAGTAATCACCAGTTTGTCATTCGATGGACAAGTTACGCTGCTGACTGAGTCGACATGTTCAAGAGCTACGGTAGGCAAATTGAAAGCTATGTTCACACTTGCTGCTCGAATTGCCTTGTTAGGATCTGTACGGAAGCGTTAGCATTGATGCGGTGATTTAGCTTTTCCAACAGTTGTAAAGACCGCATACCAGTATCGCCGGTTTCGGCGTAATCCAAGCTTATCTGCGCTTGAGGTACAATGTTTTTAGGATCGGAAGGGTTTCTTTCTGGTGCCACGGTCGGCCTAAGTTGTACCGGCGTTGGGGTGGGTATCGAAGCAATTGTATGGTACGACAAGGCTGACGTTGGCTTAGGTTCTTGAGTTACTAGACTATATGACCCTATCGACGTTGGGTTTGGCTGTTTTGCTGGTGGTGAAGTTTGTACGTTAGCGCTTGGTCTAGTTTGTGAGACCCGAATAGGATTATTGTAAGTTCCATTAAGACTGTATTGAGATGGTGATATTCCAGACGAAACTGCAGTTCCACCTCCAGACACCGCCAAGGAAGCGCCAGTCCCCCTCGCAGTGTCTGACAGTGGAGCAGAGGGATAGAGCTGCTCAGAAACAGTCGTTCCGGCCCCACCAGGCTGAGGAGCGAAGACCCCATCGGAACCTCTAGGGAGTATTAGCGTTTGGAAAGCGCTGGCCATCGAGGCCCGCAATATGAAGATTAGAAAAGACCGCATTATCGACGACTATCAGTCGTGCCGGACGGATGAGTAATAGGTAGATGCAAGATTAGATATAAATTGGTGATTGAATAAGAGAGAAAAGAAAACTTCCTGATGACAGCGATATAGAGAGTTGTGCGATGGAATACATTGGCTATCGGGGAGGACCTCATACTTATACGTTCTGTTGGAAAGCTTAGACATTACGATATCAGTCGTAACGTATGCTTGAGGTAGAGATGGATGTTATCGAAGTGATGGAACAAAGGATTGCAGCAGACAAGTGGCACCGACAACAACATCGTTCCTAGACGTTTGAGCTTGACATCGAGTGCAAATCAGAGAAGTTAATGTTGGTGGTTCCAGTTTACATAAACCTTGAGCCTCCGCGCAAGCACATTGCTGGTGGTAGCAAACCAGGCCCTACAGATCTACTGTTAAGCCATACTTGAAACAGAATTTTGGCGTCAAACAATCAGATGGTTTGAACTGGGAGGATCGCATTAGATCATCGCGAAGGATGCATGCCCTGAATGATCTTCGAACGAAGGCAGAAACGCAGCTCGCTTACAGATAACAGCAACCTCCGCCTCTTTGGAGGAAGCTGGGTTTTTCGTAAAAGCCGTGCGAAAGACTCTAGAAGTCAGCGGTCTCCAAAGCGATGGTTAAGCCTGCCAATAGTATTTCCAGTCTTACGACGAGCTTACAGATTGGGCATATCCATTTATTTTTGGGTCAGGGATTTTAATGATATAGCTAGTAGAATACCATTATGGCTGCAAAATTCAATCCGTTCGAAGAATCAATGGAGGATTTCGTAGTAAGTATTGTAGTTGCTCGCCTAAAGTAGTACAGCATAGGATGAGACAAACCAGGCTTCAAATGCATCTGATGCGTACCGCAAGGCTATGATAGCCTCTTGATCCTGAACCAACAGAGATCAGAGTTTGATTTTGAGAATATGGGATGGAGTACTGCCCCGAAAATTCGTACAGGTATCAACTTTTTGCGGCTCATCCACCATCATCGATGGAAACGGATTTTGTAAGATGTTGAAGTAGTTCCATCGCAAAACACAGATGCCGCCACCGTTGGTTCTTGAATCCTTCCGGGTAGAATGCGTTGAGATCAAGACAGTTCTAGCTGGTACTCCCTTGGCCGATGGTTGTCTAAGTCAGTTCAGTCGACCCCAATGCCCGACGACCATGACTAATAAAAAGAGGATCAAGCAGCATCCGTTGCCTCAGTACGTCTGAGGTACTGAGGCAAAGCATCCGAATGTTGTATGGGTAGAAACACAGAGGGAACGGTGTGCTTGAGACGAGGGGGCAGTGCGGCTGCGCTTGCGCCTGAGCGAAGGGCATCTCCGCCGGCCCAACGATAACTTTCAACTTGGGAAGCCAACTTGTTGATCATCTATTGGCTTGGACTCTAGGTAGTAGTACAGTATAAGATGTTGCATAATCCTTCAGGCTACAATCCCAGCATAGCTTAGAGGCCTGTTTGACCTTTGTTTCGCGATGTTTGACATTTTGATAGGGATTAGGTGTGACTCTTCCACGTGTCCTAAGAGTGAGGTGTCGTTATCCCAACAATTCGAACGTTTAGATCTCTTCGCCTTACGCCTCATCTGCAAGGATCTGAATCCGAAAGACCTTCCACTACTTCAGCGATACCTGTTTCACCAAACTCCAGACAAACCCTTCTCGCAAGAGTCTCGAAGATCTCAAAGAACTTCCAGAACACGAGAAACTCAGTCATCAGGTCCAAGCAATAGTTATTACGGGATCGGATGACATTGGGCGAGGCGAGGCTTCGCGTGAAATCGAAATCCTTCAGATCACCACCTAGTGGCTCTTTCGCTTGGCCGCGATGAGCTCTGTGACCTCCTTCTCAACCTTGTAATTTGCTGATCCTTTTAATTGTGTTCCTTGAATCTATCCCTTTAACCGCCACAAGGTCGGCCACCCCTATGATCTACAATGCTCGTAGGGGGACCCCACCAATGACTAAGCATACGAACATTTATTTGGATTCGGCGAGTCGGCGACAGCGCGGTTTATTAAGCACCCGTACCCTATCTGGTCAAGCTGCTACCAAATTTGGCCTAGCTGTTGATCAAAGGGGGTGGCCGACCTTGTGGCGGTTAAAGGGATACGTACGAAGGAATGTTTTATTTATCCTTCGTCGAGCACCTCGCTTTCGCCGACAATCTACCCTACCCTACCCAAGCTTCAAGAACTTACCTTAGTCTTGGCAAGTAAAGAAGACAGAAATCTGCCTCTAACCCAATCGGAACTCACCCGATGGTTGCCGCTTTAGCGAGTGAACTGGATATCCGAGGATGCGGTACCCCCATCCGGGTGTTGCAGTACCTCGTTCGGGACATGAACGCGTGTAATTCAATGCTTGATACTTTACAGGACTTTAGAACCAAAGAGAATTGCTATTCGAATAAAATGGCTATTGAAACCCACCAGCAGCGTGGTTGCTGGATATGTGTGAACACAATCGAGGTTTACGCAGCTTAGAATAGCGAAATAGCAACGTTTTCTGCTCCGCCAGAACGTAAAGACAATATTAGCGTGTGCAGAAAGCTATGGATTCCTTGGCATCGCAATTGTCGCGCTTCCCCCCAAATTTACTATTGAATTCAGACATTCTTGACATTCTCAAACCTTCAACGCTCTATTGGAAAATCAATAGAAAAATCAAACCGGTAAATTTGAAGCTGTTCAACCCTTTCACAGTGCTGACATCCTTTTAGCCCCCCCGACCCCCGAAGCCATCATGCCGTCGTCACGCCGAAGTCAGAACCTACCTCTGAAGGATTCACTCATCCCCTCAAGCATCTCATCAAGATCGAAGAAACCTTCTGACAAAGTCAAAGCAGACGTTGCTCGCAAAGCCAAAGCAGACGTCGCTGCTAGAATCATTGTAGAGGCTGCTGTCAAAGCAAACACTGCAGACGCTGCTGTCAAAGCCAATTGTCTTCGCAATTTCAAGAGACATATCATTGATAATTTCAAAGCAGCGAAGAAAGCACGCAAGACTCACGTCGCTGAGCTTCAGCGACGAGCGAATGCTGCAGATCATGTCAAAGCTCAGATAGAACAAGAGAAAAGAGCTCGATCTGCAGAAATTGCTCGATTTGATGAAGAAGAGACTCTACGTCGTCGTAGAGAGAAAAGAGAAGTTAGAAACATCGTCGATGAACTTTCTACTTTGAATATCAAGACTATGAAGTTGAAGAATCGAATTGCTGATTCAACGCTCAAGATTTTCGTCTGTTTACGAGTCAATAAACGAATTGAATGATCAACTTTCGTAGAAACTCAGACTAGTAGTTTCTTCAATATATGAGACTTCGAGCAATTGCTGAAGAATGCAATCAGCAAAAAAGATGATCATAACAAGAGATGAGAAATCACTCATTGAATGATCAACGTTCGAGCTTCTCGATCAAAGATTACTTGAAAGCTACAGTTTATTGATGATTTCATTGAAGCAGAGTGAAATAAGATGTTAGAAATCATTGCTTTGAAGACTGTTATTGAATATGATGTAAGAATAGAGCTTCAGATCAAATTCTTAAAGAAAAAGAGTTCTTTAAAGCAATTCTTGAATGTTTTATCATTTGATTCTCTGAAGTCTTCGTCACTCAAAGCAACAAGAATCACTCGCATCGATAAGCTGCTTGATCGTGCACATATACGAGTCGATGATCTCACTGCAGTTGATAATTTTGATCGTGAGCTGCTTCATCACTGACAGTGCATCGATAAAGCGTGTCAAAACTTCAACGACTGATGTTTCATTGACTTTGCAGACAAGCACTTCAATATAAATCACACTCAACAATTGCTTTGAGACAAAATCATCATCATCAATGATGATGATGTTACTATTGAAAGATCTTCTATCTCTCTCTATCGCTTCTGAATCGACTCACAAGAAGAGATGACTCAGAACTCTTGACAATCACTGATGCATCAGAAAAGACTGAAGACGTGAACAGATAAAGAAGAATCAAAGAACTTTATGAGTAAATTCATGAGATTCAACGAACAACAGTTGAAAATGCGTTTAGTCAAGAGTATGATTGAACAGATGAAAAGAATGACATTTCGTCAAAGATCTTCTTCATCTTCTCTGTTGATTTCTTCTTCATCTCAGTTGCAGTGACAACAATCATCTGTTAACAGTTCGTATTCTACATATCAGTCATCATTGTACTCACAGTGACAACAGTCAGTTTCAATCTCTTCGTGTTATGAATTTGCATAGAGCGAATCTGTTAGGGGCCAGCATAGAGCGAGTCATATGGGTGTAATGTAACGAGTATATAAATGCTAAGGAAGGAAAGTATCTAGAAGGGAAGAGCCGGCTATCTATATGACTCAGGAGAACATAAGCT